>Ga0187868_1000448_pt1 | contig 33991 bp, 35 predicted proteins | sample June2016WEW_13_4_FD_133014 | JGI IMG/M metagenome (GOLD analysis project Ga0187868, IMG submission 133014) | Peatland microbial communities from SPRUCE experiment site at the Marcell Experimental Forest, Minnesota, USA - June2016WEW_13_40 | ecosystem: Environmental > Terrestrial > Soil >... | reverse complement strand
GCGGCCCTGGGCGCCAGCCGCTGCCGCTGGTGGCTCGACCAGCCGGTCTCCAACAGCGGACGCCTCAAGACCCTCATCCTTGAAACCGCTGCCGCCGCCGGCTGGAACATGGAAGTGGAATTGACCTTCAGCCCCGACCACGTCCTGTCGCATACCGCCGAGATCATCGCCACGTCCGACGGCATCGTGCTCGACCGCTGTCAACGCTGGGTGAACCTTGCCCGGTTGATCATCGCCGGTCACCTCCCGCAGGCACGGCTCCTGGATTTGTCGTCTGCCGGGGAATGAAGAAGCCGGCGAGTGTAGAGTAGGGCAGGCGTCTCGCCTGCCCAGCTTGCGTGACAGCGCAAGCGATGCAAGTGATTCTCTGTCGGCTTCGCCGACTTGGGCAGGCGAGACGCCTGCCCTACTTTGAAGTTCATAAAAGGCAGAGGCTGGAAAAAGCATTGCGTTCCCGTTCCATTCCGCGCAAGAGAAAGGCATGGTTTATCAAAAACAAATCCTGCTGGAAACCCGGGGCCACCGCCAGATGCACGACCTGACGGCGGACGTGGCGCGGATTGTCCACGATTCCGGCGTGCACACGGGGACGGCGCACGTGTTCAACGTCGGCAGCACCGGCGCGCTGGGCACCATCGAATTCGAGCCGGGCCTGCTGGAAGACCTGCCTGACCTTCTGGACGAACTCATTCCGCCGGGCCGCGACTACGGACACGAACAGGCCTGGCACGACGGCAACGGCCATTCGCATTTGCAGGCCACGCTGCTCGGGCCGTCTCTGACCGTCCCAGTGGCCGACCGGAAACCGGTGTTGGGCACCTGGCAGCAAATCTTCCATCTGGAATGCGACATCAAACCGCGCCACCGCACCATCGTGGTAACGGTCTCCGGTGAATGATGGTTTGAAAATGCTGGAATGCAAACAAGCCCGCTTTCCATCAGAACTCGCTGAAAGGCCCGACTTCCCGACGGTTTTGGCCCGCAAAAAAAAAGACTTGACATCAACGTCCTAGTGTATTAGTTATATTAGTACAGTGTGCAACCGTGACGATGATTAACCTCAACATCAATACCGGATCGAACACGCCGATCTACAAGCAGATCACGGATCAGGTGCGTATGGCCGTTGCCTCCGGCAGGCTGGCCGTGGATGACCAGTTGCCGAGCATTCGCGTGCTGGCGGAGCGGCTGGTCATCAATCCCAACACCGTCGCCCGTGCCTATGCCGATCTGGCGCGGGAGGGGTTGATTGAGTCCCGAGCCGGCCGCGGGGTTTTTGTCACCCGCAAACGGAAGATGTTTACGCGCGAGGAGGGCTGGCGCCGGCTGGAGCCATTGATGGATGCGGTGATCGGCGAGGCGATGGTGTTGGATTTTACCCCGCCGGAACTGCGGGAAGCCTTTGAGAAAAAACTCGGCCAGTGGAAACCCCGGAAAGGAGAGCGCCGGAACGATGAATGAACAACCCGTTATTCAAACACGCGGCTTGACAAAGTATTTTGGCACCAAGCCAGCCGTCCTTGACCTGAATCTGGAGGTGCCGCGCGGTTGTGTGCTTGCGTTTCTGGGCCGAAACGGTTCCGGCAAAACCACCACCATCCGCATGTTGCTGGGACTGCTCGAACCGACCCGTGGCGAGGGCAGCATCCTCGGTCATGACATCCGCGCCCTGCTGCCGGAAGCCCGGGCGCGCATCAGTTATTTGACCGAGGAACACCAGCTTTATGGCTGGATGAGTGTCAAGGAATGTGGCGGGTTCCAATCGCAATTTTATCCGCGCTGGAATGAAAAAATCTTTCGCGGAGTCATCGGGCACTTCAGCCTCAAGCTGGCGGCGCGGGTGAAGGACCTGTCACGGGGCGAGCGGGCCGGCCTTTGTCTGGGCCTGATGCTGGCGCCGGAACCCGAGCTGCTGATTCTGGACGATCCGGCGATGGGATTGGACCCGGTGGCGCGCCGGTCGCTGGTTGAATCCATGATCTACCTCACCCGCCGGTCGGACCGGACGATTTTCTTCTCCTCGCACCAACTGGCCGATGTCGAGCGGGTGGCGGATTATATTGCCGTTCTGGATCATGGTGTCCTGCGCGCCTGTTGCCCGGTCGAGGCGTTCCGGGGCAGCGTCAAAGAGGTGCACCTCCGATTTTCAGGCGTGCCGCCGACCCTGCCAAAAATACCGGGGTTGCTTCAGGCGTTTCGAACAGAGCGAGAGCTTCGAGTCACTTGTGTTCATTACAGCAAAGCCATCGAACAGGCACTGCAAGCGCTTGCACCGTTACAGATGGAGATGGCACCCATCAGCTTGGAGGACGCGTTTATCAGCTATCTGGGCGAACGCGGCGAGAAATCGTTCATTCTGTCGGAAACGGAGGTACAACCATGAAAGCACTGATTCGAAAAGAACTGCGCGAGAATTTGAAGCTGGCTGTGCTCGGCTTCGTTGTTTTTACCGTGCTGGTGGTGTGGTCGTGGCGCGACTACGCCGTGATGATGAAAGATGTCCTCTTGGGATTAAGGAGTCTGGAGGGCTACCACCTGCAGCCAGTCGGGTCGGGGCTTATATTTGTGGGAACCGCTTGGTTGTGCGTCATCTTTGGCGCCGTGTTGGGGTGGATGCAAATCTTCAATGAAAGGCATCGAGATCTGTGGGCATTTCTGGTCCATCGTCCGATTAGCCGCACCCAAATTTTCTTCGGCAAAGTCATCGCCGGGTTGGGTATTTACATTGTGGCGGCAGTCTTGCCGCTGGTGTGCTTTATCGCCTGGGTAGGGATTCCGGGGCACGTCGCAGCGCCTTTCGAGTGGGGAATGGTACTGCCGATCGCCTGGTTGTTCCTCGCGGGGATCGCTTTCTATTTTGCCGGAATGCTGACCGTTCTGCGGCGGGCACGATGGTACGCCAGCCGGACTTTCGGTCTGGGTCTGGCCTTCATGGTACTTCTGGCGAATGCCGTACCGAACTGGCGATTCTGGCAGATTCTCGTGGCCATGCTCATCGGTATCGCAATCCTGGCAGCAGCCGTTTGGGGTGGTTTTCATAGCGATGGCCACTACAAGGGCCAGCCGGCACTGGGAAAACTGGGACTGACGGCCTCCATCACTGTGGGTGCCGGTGTCGTCGCCTTCATTGTGTTTGCGTTGCTTGCCAGTTTGATTCCGAACTTGTTCAACTCCGACCGATGGGCGATGTATGTGATGACCAAAGACGGCACGATCTACAAAGAAACCCAGGGAGACCGCCAACCGCCGGAATTCGTTGACCCCGATGGAAAGCCGCTTATAGATGCAAAGACCGGACGCGTGATCGGATCGGAGGAGTTTAATCGGCGTGCCTGCAATACGACCTCGATTCCGATGGACCGGGGAAATCCGAGCCTGAGGAGACGGAATCCCCCAACCTTTTTCACTCTTTGGCAGGCAACTCCGGACACGATTTGGTACTATTGGAACCGGTACGGACGGTTGGTCGGCTACGATATCGCGACACGGCGGTTCATCGGGAGTGTTGGCCCGAACGGTTTCGCAGACGATCTCTCGGGGGGCGGTGATCGCTTCAATGCTCCGGAACGAGACCGCTATCCGCCGGTTCCTTTGCGAACCCTCCGGACAGCCACTGCCATTTACCGGGCAGACCTCCAGAATCGCGCGATTAACACCCTGTTTACCACTGAAAAGGACGAAACCATTCTTGGCGCAACGGACGTATTCCTGAACGGAGCCGACTGGGATTACACGGTCGTGGTCACCAAACGCCATATCCGTCTGCTCACACCCGAAGGCAAAGTGGTCTGGAAGACGCCCTACGAACAGGCTTATCCAGACTACGGGCATGTCCGGGTTTCCTTCCTGGAAAAACCAGGGCAGTGTGCGCTCTGGGTTGCTCCGCCTTATGGCGCGAACAAAAAGGCGGGGTGGAAGCTTCCGACGCATGTAGCTTGGATTGACAGCGAGCAGGGCATGTTCAAGAGCGTCGATTTGCCAAACCTGAATTCGCCCGGGAACGAATATCCCCTCAGGGCAAAACTATTGAGCTTGCTCATGCCTCCGGTGCTTTGGGCAGGCATCTATTTGGAAGACCGTCCAGAGCTGCCGGAGATGCCGTGGAAACTGGTGTTGATAAGCCTCGCGGCGGCGGCGGTTGTTTGGGTCCCGCCTGGTTTATGGCTGGCCTGGCGCCACAACTTTGACGTCAGGGCGCAACTGGGTTGGGCGGTGTTCCATTTGTTCTGCGGCATCCCCGGATTCCTGGCGTTCTTGAGTGTCCAGGAATGGCCGGCACAAGAGCCTTGCCCGAACTGCGAAAAGCTCCGGTCGATTGATCGTGAAAAATGCGAGCACTGTGGCGCGGACTTTGCGCCGCCCGAAAAAAACGGAACCGAAATTTTCGCGCCTTTGGAAGCAAGCCGGACCTGACTCACGGCGAGGGGGCTTCTGCTTCAGATGTTCGGTCAGCTTGTACGACTTTATTGACCGTGCCGGTGGCCGACCGGAAACCGGTGCTGGGCACCTGGCAGCAAATCTTCCATTTGGAATGCGACATCAAACCCCGCCGCCGCACCATCGTGGTGACGGTCTCCGGCGAGTGATTTTCAGTTTTCCGTGAAGACGAAGGCGCCGTAGCCCACGACGCGGTCGCGGCTGCCGGAAGTATCGCCGGAGTTCTGCAAATCCACGGTGCGGCATCGCAGGCCGCGGTCCTTCACCACCCGCAGGAGTCCGCGAATCGGCTGGCAACCGCATGCCTGGTCGGCGTCGAGTTCCTTCCCGTTCAACGACTCGATGGCGCGGGCCGTCTCGCGGTCCATTTGTTGCGCCGTCCGATAGTCGTGGTAGTGACTCAAGTCCGAGCTGACGACGATGCAGGTTTCCTGGCCGCCCCAGAGTTCGTTCAACACCGCTTCGACCTCATCCGGCGCGGCGTCGCCCACGACCAGCGGAACCAGTTTGAATTCGCCCAGCGCGATTTGTAGAAACGGCAGATGCACTTCCAGACTGTGTTCGTGCTCGTGCGCGGCATCCAATGTCGTCACTTGCGGCAACGCGCGGACCCGGGCCAGCGCCTCCTCATCCACGGGAATGGGACCCAGCGGCGACTGGAAAACAGATGCACTGCTGGCTGCCAATCCGGGAAACGCCACGAAGTGCGACGGCCCCAGCAGCACCACGCGCTGGAGCGCGCCACGCCCGTGCGCCAGGCAGGCGTAGGCCGAGCCGGCAATTGGCCCGGAATATTGATAGCCGGCATGAGGCGCGATGATGGCTTTCGGAATTTTGTCCGAGATTGTTTTCGCGGCCGCCAGAAAACTGTCCACCAGTGTCCGCAGTTCTTCCGGGTTCTCGGGATAAAATTGTCCCGCCACCGCCGGCAAACGCACGGCCGGGCTTTTCGACGCGGGCTTGAATTGGGCGCACATTTTTATTTCAAGTTCACCCGGCGCGGCCGGCGGTATTGGCTGGCGGCCGGGCCGTCCGTTGGCCAGAGGCCGGGAATCACCACGCCGCAGTGCGGACACGTGCCCGCGGAAGTGATTTGGTATTTACGGATCAAGTAACCGCTGCGGACAATCAGGGTTTCACCACAGCCGGGGCAGCGCGTGTTTTCCCACCCGCCCACCCGGCCGGGCGCATTGCCGGCATAGACGAAGCGCAACCCGGCTTCGGCTCCAATCTCCGCCGCGCGCAGCAAGTCGTCGGCCTGCGTCGGGCGCGGGCCGGTCATTTTGTAGTCCGGATGGAATGCGGTGACATGCCACGGAATGTCGCGGCTCACCGAAGCGAGGAACCGGGCAATGTCCCGAAGTTCCTTCGGGTCGTCGTTGAAGCCCGGCACGACGAGGGTCACGACCTCCAGCCAGATGCCACGTTGGTGGACCATTTTGATGGTTTCGGTCACGTGATCGAGCGTGCCGCCAAACGTCCGATAGCGGCGATCATCAAAACCTTTCAAGTCCACCTTGTAGGCCGCGATCCACGGCTGGAGAAAATCGAGCGCTTCCGGTGTCGCGTTGCCATTGGAAACAAAAGCGCACATCAGGCCCTGTGCCTTGGCGGGCTGGAAGACGGACACGGCCCATTCGGCAGTGATGAGTGGTTCGTTGTAACTCGACACCACCAGCCGCGCACCGTGCCGTTGGGCCGCGTTCACCAATTCTTCCGGGGTGGCCGTTTGGAAAGGCGCAGACGCCGCTTCATCGCGCAGCATCTGGCTCGTCACCCAGTTCTGGCAATACGAACAATGAAAATCGCAGCCCAACATGCCGAAGGTGAGCGCGTCGCTGCCGGGATGCACATGGAAGAACGGTTTTTTCTCCACCGGATCACAAGCCACGCCGGCGGTATAGCCGAACGGCACGCGCAACTGGCCGCCGTCGTTGAAGCGCACCTTGCAAATCCCGCGCCGCCCCGGCGCGATCAGGCACCGGTGACCGCACGCCACACAGCGGACCCGGCCGTCCTCCAGTTTCCAAAGCACGCCCACACTCGTGTGACGGTCGAGCAGGTCGGCCAGCGTCGTGCCCTTTTTCGGGCGCTGGACCACAGGTGGCAGGGGCTTTGAAGCCGGGCCCGTTTTTGTTGTTTTCACTGTCTCAATCTCGCGCATCTTCACTTTGCGGGGAAGGCTGTCCGGTCAACATCGCACGTTCTTCCGCCACAAACAACTTGTGCCGACAATTGCAACCTGACCAAGTCAACGCCGGCCGCGCGCCACGATGAATTTTTCTGCGTATTTGCCCAGCAGATCGGCCTCCAGGTTCACCGCGTCGCCGACCTTCCGCTCCTGCAGGGCTGTGATTTCGTAGGTGTGCGGAATGATCCAGATACGAAAACCTTTTTTCTGCACGCCGGCGACCGTGAGGCTGATGCCGTCCACCGTCACCGAGCCTTTGAAAACGATGTAACGCATCACGTCCGGTGGCGCGGCGATGTCCAGCACGTGGTCCTGCCCGGCGCGTTCCCAGCGGATGATTTTGCCGACACCGTCAATGTGGCCGGTCACGAAATGCCCACCGAACTCGCCATCCGCGCGCAGCGGCCGTTCCAGGTTCACCAGCGAACCGGGTTTGGCAAATTGCAGGTTGGTGCGCCGCCAGGTTTCCCGGAGCAAATCAAATTGCGCGAGCTTGAATTTCCCGCGCGTGGCCACTTTTACCGCCGTCAGACAACAGCCGTTCACCGCCAGGCTGCCGCCCAGCTTCAGACCGCGGCCGGTCGCGCCGGCACGCACGGTCAGTTCGATGGATTTCGCCGCCGGCTTAATCTTCTCAACCACACCCGCTTCTTCAACAATACCTGTGAACATAAAGTAGGTCAGGCATCCCGCCTGACTCCAAAATTTAGGAATTTTTCGCACAACACGCCAGAAAGTTTGACGGAGAGCAAAACATTAGGTCTGTCAGTGATTTTCTGAAAATGGAAACAGGCTGGAAGCCTGTCCTACTTTACCCGCGCCGTCAGCAGCAAATCCGGCCCGAGCCGCTTCCATTCTGCGTCGCGAAGTTGGATTGCCTCCGCCAGGTTCCGGGCGCCTTCGCCCGCAACGGCCTTCCGCGAATCGCGCCCGCCCAGGATTTTCGGCGCGTAAAAAAACGACATGCGCTGCGCCAAACCGCCGAGCAAAAACGACGCGTTCACCTCGCCGCCGCCTTCTACGAGCAAGCTCGTCACGTTTTCCGCGCCCAGCTTTCGCATGAGCCAACGAAGATCAATTTGTTGGTAGGGCGCGCAGTCCTCTGCGCGCCGCGAACGCGAATTGTCTCCCGAAAACGGCGCGCACGGAGTGACGCGCCCCATCTTTTTAACCGGCGCAACAATGACCTTCACTCGTTTGGCCAGCGCCGCCACGCGATCCTTAGGCGCGGATTTGCTAACAACAATCGTTGTCAGCGCCGCATGTTTATCGCTCACCACTTTCGCCGCCAACGGCGTCCGCGCCATCGAATCCAAAATGATCCGGCGTAGTCGCTTGCTTTCTTTCTGCCTTCTGCCTTCTGCCTTCTCACTTCTGAATGTCAGGCTCGGATCATCAGCCAGAATCGTATTGATTCCCACCAGAACCGCATCCGCGCCCTGCCGCAATTTCATGCCGCAGGCGCGCGCGGCTTCGCCGGTGATCCATTTCGATTCACCGCTGGCCGTGGCGATTTTGCCATCCAGCGTCATCGCCGCCTTCACCGTGACGAACGGTGTGCGGTGAACAATCCAGTGATTGAACGACTCATTTAACCGTACGCATTCGTTGGCGAGCTTTTGGCAGAGCGCGCAGTCCTCTGCGCGCCGGCGCCTGGCAAGACCCGGAACGGCGCGCACGGAGTGACGCGCCCTACCTTTGCCAAATGAGGTGACTTCAATCCCGGCGCGTTTCAGAATCTTGAAAGCCCGTCTGGAATGTTTCGGGTTCGGGTCAACCGCGCCGATAACAACGCGTTTGATGCCGGCGGCGATGATGGCGTCCGTGCAGGGCGGCGTGCGACCCTGCGTGCAACACGGTTCGAGCGTTACGAAAAGCGTCGAGCCGCGCGGATTATGGCCGCGTTCTTGCGCGTCGCGGAGCGCCTCGATTTCCGCGTGCGGTCCGCCGGCGCGCCGGTGCCAGCCGCGTCCGATGATTTTGCCGCCTTTCACCAATACCGCGCCCACCATTGGATTCGGCGAAGTCGTGCCGTAACCGCGCCGGGCGAGCCGGAGGGCTAGGCGCATGAATTGGGCTTCAGACATCGCCGCGCATCGTAGCTGCTGACGTCAGTCGGCGCAAACTTATCACAGGTGAAGGTTCAAGGAAAAGAGGGCAGGGAATATTTTTCAATGGGAAATAACACGGACTGACGTTTGCTTGCAGGTCGTTCCGACGACTCCATCCGGAAAATTGATTTACGTGCGTGCAAACTCCTCTGCTTTCGCTGGCGGCATGAAGGATACGTATTTAGCGCGGACTCACGTCCACGGCTACAAGGCGAGAACTATGATTCCTCAAACAACGCCTGTGCGAATTGTTTCGCGTCGAAGGGCTGCAAGTCGTCCGGCTGTTCGCCGAGGCCGATGAATTTGATGGGCAGGCCGAGTTCCTTCTGGATCGCCACCACCATGCCGCCCTTGCTCGTGCCATCGAGCTTGGTCACCACCAACCCGGTGAGCGGCACGGCCTTGTTGAACTCGCGCGCCTGGTTCAACGCGTTCATGCCGGTCGTCGCGTCGAGCACCAGCAACACTTCGTGCGGCGCACCGGGCAGTTGCTTGCCGATGACACGGTGCAGCTTCTGCAATTCCTGCATCAAATTGTGCTTGGTGTGCAGGCGGCCCGCGGTGTCAATGAACAGATAATTCGCCTGGCGCGCCTGCGCGGCGGCAACGGCATCATGCGCCACCGACGCCGCATCCGCGCCGTAAGCGCCGGCGATGACTTCAACCTTCAACCGCTGCCCCCACAGTTTGATTTGTTCGATGGCGGCGGCACGGAAGGTGTCACACGCGGCCAGCAACGCGGTTTTTTTCTGCGCTTGAATCAGATGCGCGAGCTTGGCCGCCGTGGTGGTTTTGCCGGTGCCGTTGACGCCGACAACGGAAACTACGGTTGGGCCATGCGCGGCCCTGATCAAATCCGCCTTGTTGGCCAACAGATTTTTTTCAACCTCACGCCGCGCGATGGCGAAAACGTCAAAGCCCGCGCCGCCCTGGGTTTCGTAGGCGTGCTTCACGGCGGCGACAATTTGCGCGGTCACGGCCACGCCGAGGTCGGCGGCGATGAGCGCGGCTTCAAGTTCTTCGAGCGCCGCCGCATCGAGCTTGGGCGAGCGCGTGACGATGCGTTTGATTTCGTGCGCCAGCTGGCTGTGCGTTTTTTGGAGACCGGCCTTGAATTTGGAAAATAATCCCATAGGTCAGTCGAGAGTCGAAGGTCGAGGGTCGAAAGCCAAAATCCTTCCGATGTCCGATTGTGTTTGGAAATTTGGTGGGTTTGCGGCAAACATGAAAATTGGGGGGAGGTTGACGGCTTAACGACTCCCAATCGGCGCGGCACTCGACCCTCGGCTCTCGACCTTCGACTTGAGCTTTTCCACGTGTTCGTAGGGCAGTTTGACGGTGCCGATGAGCGGTTTGCCCTTGCTGAAACCGTGGCAATCCGAGCCGCCCGTCACGAGCAGATGAAACTTGTCGGCGATTTCCAGGTAGCGTTCGGACATCGCGGTCGAATGTTTCGTGTGAAAACATTCAATGCCGTCCAGCCCGGCATCCACGAGCACGGGAATGATTTCGTCAGTGCGGTTCAAACCGGGATGGGCCATGACGGCGAGGCCGCCGGCTTGATGGATCAATTCCACGCCTTCCAGCGCGGACATCTTGGCTTTGGGCACCCATGCCGGGCGGTTTTTTTTGAGAAAACGCGCGAACGCCTCGTCCAGATTTTTGACCAGGCCGGCCTTCACCATCGCGCGCGCAACGTGCGGGCGGCCGGGCGATTTGCAGTTGGCCAGCGCAAAGACGGATTCCGCTGCGAGCGGCACATTCAATTGATTAAGCTTGGCCACCATTTCGCGGATGCGGTCTTGGCGGACGCTCTGGAACTTGGCGATTTCCGTGAGCAGCGGTTGATTCTGCGGGTCCACGCAATAACCGAGGAGGTGCACTTCGGTGTCGTTGTGCTCGGCGGTGAGTTCCATGCCGGTGATGAATTCAATGCCCGTCGCGCCGCAGGCCGCCGCCATGCGCGCGCAACCCTCGACCGAATCGTGGTCCGTCAACGCCAGCGCCGCAAAGCCGAGCCGCGCGCCGTGCCCGACCAGTTCCTCCGGTGAAAACGTGCCGTCGGAAAAATGCGTGTGCAGATGGAGGTCGGCAAATTTCATTTCACTATCCTCGCCGGTCGCATCAACTCGCTGCGCACCTTGTCGAGAATGCCGTTGACGAATTTGCCGCTGTCCTGCGTGGAAAATTTTTTGGCGATGTCCACCGCCTCGTTGATGCTGACGATGGGCGGGATGTCCTCGCGGAACAGCATTTCGTAAATCGCCAGCCGCATGATGTTGCGGTCCACCGTGGCGATGCGATGGAACTCCCAGTTCTTCGCATGCTTTTTGATATGCTCGTCAATTGCGTCGCGATGCTCCAGGGTGCCGCGAATCAGCGGATCGGCGAACAGGCGCATTTCGACCTCCCCGGCGGTGGGCGGCGGCAGTTCCACCGGCTGGCCCCACGTCGCCGGGCCTTTTTCCCCGGCAATGGCCGCAGCGCGCTGGGTGTCCCAGAATTCATTGAGCTCCCGATCCAGATTTTCCGGCGGGTTCAAATCGTGCTGAAACAAAAATTGCACGGCGCGTTCGCGCGCTTCACGACGTTTGCCCATAATTCAAATCCATCATGCCGCAGAAACACAGGTGGGGAAATGAAAAACTGCGCGGTGCGCAAATCTGTTGGGTGTCCCGCCTTCAGGCGGGCCGGGCCGTTTGCCGCCGAAAGCCGCCTGAAGGCGGGACACCGAACGCTGCACCATCAAATCGGCGATGATTTGCGGATTTGCACTCTGCCCTCCGCACGGTATTTTGTGCGCATGAGCAAGGTCACAAAACTGCTGCATACGCGCTACCGCGTGAACGATTTGGAACGCACGATCAAGTTTTATCGCGACGTGCTCGGCCTCAAAGAAATCCAGCGGCACAAATCGCCGCGCGGTTCGGAACTGGTTTTTCTCAAAGCTCCCGAAAGCGACGAGCAGATTGAAATCTGCAGTTTCCCGGCCGGCGGCCTGGTGCAGGTGCAACCCGACCTCACGCATCTGGCGTTCGAGGTGGACAACCTCGAAGAATTCGGCAAGCACCTTGCCAAACACGGGCTGAAGTATTCCGACGGCCCGACGACCACTTCCACCGGAACCGTCTTCGCGTTCATTGACGCGCCGGAAGGTTACGAAATCGAACTGATTCAAAAGGGCAAAGGCAGTTACTGATTGCCGGCTTCCTATGAAATTAAAATCCCCTCACCCGTCGCTTCGCGCCACCCTCTCCCCGCTCGGGCGGGGCGAAGAGGTTGTAGTGTCGAGCCTGTGGCTCGATTCGATTCGGCCACAGGCCGAACGCTACAGCTTTTTCCCTCTCCCCGCTAATCGGGGAGAGGGCCGGGGGCGAGGGGCGCGTTTTCATTGTCTGAAGGCACGGACAATTCCCCAATTATTAAATACACATGAGCGTTCTTATTGTCGGTTCAACGGCACTCGATTCCATTAAAACTCCGAACGCGGAAAATCCGCGGTTGCTCGGTGGCTCGTCCAGCCATGCCGCCGTCGCCGCGAGCTTTTTCAGCCCCGTAAAATTAATCGGCGTCGTCGGCGAGGATTTTCCGAAGAAATACCTTCAACTATACCAGCGGCACAAGATTGACCTCGAAGGTTTGCAGATTTTGCCCGGCAAAACATTTCATTGGTCGGGTGAATACGAGGCGAACATGAACAACCGCCGCACGCTGCTGACCGAACTCGGCGTGTTCGAGACCTTCACGCCGACGCTGCCGAAGGCGCACCAGGCCACGCCGTTTGTGCTGCTGGCGAACATCGCGCCCGCACTCCAGCATCACGTGCTCGATCAGATGCGCCGGCCCAAATTCGTCGTGGCCGACACGATGGATTTATGGCTGAACATCGCGCTGGTGGATTTGTTGCGGCTGCTTCACCGGCTCGACGGGTTTGTGCTCAACGACAGCGAGGCGCAACAATTGACCAAAGAAGACAACATCTTTGCCGCGCTGAAAAAAATCCGCCAGCTCGGCCCGAAATACGTCATCATCAAAAAAGGTTCGCATGGCTCGATTTTGTCCGGGCCAAAGGGGTTTTTCATCTGCCCGGCCTATCCGCTGCACACCGTCGAAGACCCGACCGGCGCGGGCGATTCATTCGTCGGGGGCATGATGGGTTATCTCGCCACCGCGAAAGGCTCGATTGATTCCAACATCCGGCGCGCGATGGTTTACGGCAGCGTCACGGCATCGTTCTGCTGCGAAGGCTTCGGCCTGACGCGGACGACGAAAATCAAACGCGCCGACATTGACCACCGCGTGAAGGAACTGGAAAAGCTGACCAGGTTTTGAGTAGCAGCCGACGCCTGCCGGGTCGTAGCACTTGGTGCGAAGACTGGTAAGGAGGCTCTGACTGAATTTACGATATTTGATTTACGATTTACGAATCACTCCACGATCCACGCAGACCGCGTAAATCGTGTATCGTAAATCGAAAATAGTGAGCCTCATCACGGCTGCTACGAAATTGCTTTGAACGAATCGGCAAGCTGTGTTCATCTGTGGTCGAAATGAAAGCAGTCATTCTGGCCGCCGGCAAAGGCACGCGCATGCGGGAACTCACCAACGAATCGCCCAAGCCCATGCTCCGCGTGCAGGGCAAACCGATCCTCGAACACATCGTCGCCGGCATCGTCGCGGCGGGGATCCATGACATCTTCATCGTCACCGGCTGGCGCGCTGAGGTTGTCGAAAATCATTTCGGCGACGGGAAAAAATGGAACGCGCGCATCGTGTTCGGCCGGCAGGCCGTGCAGGACGGCACGGGCAAGGCGCCGGAACTGGCAAAGGATTTTATCGGCGACTCGCCGTTTTTGCTGACTTACGGCGACATCTTGGTTCCGCCCGAAACGTATCCGCAAATGCTGCGGCGCTTCGGCGAAGGCAATTTTGCCGGCGTCATCACCGTCACCCGCGGCGAGGACGCGACCAAGGGCGGGCTGAACTTTTTCGACGAACAATTTTGCCTGAAACGGCTGGTCGAAAAGCCGTCGCCGGAGCAGTTGGAACAATTGCGTCGCAACGGCGGGCTGAAGCCCGGCGACCCGGTCTGGTATAACGCGGGCATTTACATTTTCCGGCCGGCGCTGTTCGGTTTCACGGCGCGGCTGAAAAAATCGCCGCGCGGCGAATACGAGTTGACCGACGCTATCAGCGCCATGATTGCCGCCGGGCAAAAGCTGGCGGGCTTGGAAATCCCGGGCCGCTGGGTGGACGTGCGCGACCCGGAGACACTGGCGCGATTGGAAGGGGAATCGTAGCCGCCGATGTGAATCGGCGGTTTGCCCCGACAAAATCCGCGGATTTACATCCGCGGCTACGGCACAAACTTCGGCTCATACACCAGGCCGAGGCCGTGTTTTTGCAGCAGCTTGGCGAACTTCGCGATGCCGCGTTTCTCATCCTCGGCCAGGTGGTAGTGGACATGCCAGCCGAGGTAATCCCGGCGGAAATCCTCGTCGTATTCCTTGCGGATTTCGATGAGGTAATCCAGCGTTTCCATCCCGAAATCCCTCGCCTCCCGCAGTTCGCGGCACAGGGCCTTGTTTTCGATGCCACGCCGCAACGCCCATACGGCAAAGACGAATGGCAGATTCGTCAATTCATACCACGCCGTGCCGAGATCGAAAATTTCGTGCTCGTGCGGCGCGCGCTGGAAATCAATCGCCGGGTCGCCGATGATTAGAACCGCGTCGTGCTCCGCCGCCTTGCCCGGGTCGGGCAGCGGCTTGAACTCCGGCTTCAACCCGCGTTCGGCCAGCAGAACTTTCAAGAGATTCAGGCCCGACAGCGACGCGGTGTCGCAGAAAACCTCCGTGATGCTTTCCAGCGGACGGCGATGTGCGAGCAGCACGCTGTAAACCTCGCCCAGCGACGCGATGGCGATGCCGTCGAGAATGTCGTAGCGGTCATTGAGCAAAACCTCGGTAACGCTGACGAGCGCGGCGTCGAGTTCATTGCGCCGGAGCATTTCGGCGAGCTGGGTGGGCGTGGCAAAAACGACTTCGCCCTCGATGCCGCGGGTGAGCGGCACAGCGTTGAGGTATTGCACCGAGCCGATGCGGAATTTGGGGGCGCCAGCGGACATGCGCGAAGATTTTAACGCAAAGGCGCAAAGGCGCAAAGGCGCAAAGGTGGGGCGGGGCAGTCCTCTGCCCGCGCTGGGATGGATGTGACTAAACAACGGCGCGCATGGAGTGACGCGCCCTACCTAATGAGAGTGATTGCGGCTTCGTGTTCAGCAACTGCGCCAATTTACATGAGCGAAGTCTCTCTCCATTTTTCAATTTCGTCAGCGTATCGCTGCCAATGCTCGCGTGCTTTTTCCAGTCCATCTTCGTTGACCCACACTTTATCGAGATTTTCCAGCAGATTGAACTGCGGTGCTGGCAGGCCAGCACTCATCGAATCCTGAAGCAGTGGCCCACCAATAAAGTCCGCGACCTGAAGCATGGCTTGATGACATTCGGCCAGCCGAGAGAGCGACAGCGTTGTTTGCTCCTGCTTTAGCCCGGCTCGGCTTACTGGGTCAGCCGCATGAGCGATGAACTTGTCGGTGAGCACACAAACATCTTCGCAACTTTTGATTTTGGAATCCAACAAGTCGAACCGGGTTGGCGACACGAGGTCGTCACGGGAACGCGAAGCTGGAGTCTTCTCGGAAAGCTTATCAAATAGCTCGTGCGCTTTCTCGGATGCACCCCAAGCCTCCGGGCCATTGGTATCCATGCCCTCATAGGCAAACCCTTGCCCAGAGGTTGTGATTCTGTCGAAAAAACGCTGTTTGGCAGGTGCGGGGTCGAATGGCAGGTCGTGGCAGGCAAGATAGACCTCCCGCGTCAAAAGTTCCCGGTTTTCTCTTATGTCATCAACCAAAGCTCTCAACGAAATCACGCGCTTCGACGGAATGACGTGCCCGGATCGGTCTCTCCACTGCTTTTCTGTCAGGCGACGAATGCCAGTGGCTTGGATAACTGCGAAACCTGCTTCAAACAGGCGAAGCACGGGCACGTTAAAACCAACTCCTGTCGCTGGATTCTCTGCTGCCTCTTTACGAAGTTCCCTAATTGTTAGAAAAAGCGCGTAATCCCAAAGCAGTGACGATTGTTGTTTCCAAATCGAATGAAGGTCTTCTCCGTTAAGGCATGAGAGCCACTCCTCGCGCTTCTTCCTAAATTGTTCGAGGCGCACCGTGTCCACGGCATCGCTGGTTTGTTTTTGGGACATTGACAGGATGTCTTTAAGCCGTTGCCAGATTGTCTTCCAACATTTTCGAGCGCGCGGCATTATCAGTTGTTTCAGTGGTGGCTATCTGCAAAGGCTCCAGAACCCGGATCGGCTCGTAAAAAGTATTTCGCTATACCGGGGTGCGACCGGCTTCGGCTTTCATGAACCCACCCCTACAGCGACGCGCGGTTTGACGCCTAGGTCCTCGCAGATAGCTTGGATGACGGCTGCCAGGTTGCGCGTGGTGGGGTTGCCCCGGCGGCTCAACATCCGATGCAGTGTTTTTTCGCCCAAGCCGGTCTGTCGCGCCAGTTCCTTGAACGAGATCTGCGCATGGACCAGATCGCGCAGCATGGAGAGTCCTTCGGCCGTTTCGCCTTCGAGCAGCGCGTTCAACGCCTCGGCGTAGAGCGCCCGCGCAAACTTTTCATCCCGTTGGATGCGGGCCACCACCGTTTGTTTGTATTCACGAGTCAGAGCCATGTTCTTTTGCTTTCTTCGCTTGTTGGTATCGCCGCCAGCGCGCCACAGCGGCGGCTATGTCGGCATCCTGCCGTCGTTTGCTCCCGCCACCCAGCAGGATGATGATCATCTTTCCCTCCCGTCCAAAATACACCCGGTAGCCCGGACCAAAATCCAGCCGCAGTTCGGACACGCCGTCGCCCAGAACTTTGGCCGCGCCGAAATTGCCCGATTCCAACCGCCGGATATAGCGATCCACCCGCGCCGCCGTCACGGGATCAAGGCCGTCGAACCATTCGGCGAATGGCGAACGCCCGCCTTCGATGTATTCGCGGATTTCAAACAGCGCACCCATATAGTACCCTTTATGTTACTATTGTCAAGAGACCGTTTTTTGAAATATCACGCCGTCGCCAGGTTGTCTTCCAGCACTTTTGATTTACCCGCAGGAGGTTCAGCTTCCGATGCTGTCGGCGCGGTGTCCCAAACTTTGATCGGTTCGTAGAAAGTATTTCGCTGCACCGGCGTTCGTCCGGCTTCGCGGATGGCTTTGACCATTTCCGCCTCGGTCTGCAACTGCGGCGACGTCGCGCCGGCCATGTGGAAGATGTGTTCCTCGATGATGGTGCCGTGCAGGTCGTCCGCGCCGTAGCTCAAAGCCACCTGCGCGAGTTTCAACCCCATGCCCACCCAATACGCGGTGACGTGATCGAAGTTGTCGAGGTAGATGCGGCTCACGGCGATGGTGCGCAGCGCGTCGAAACCGGTCGGCGGCTTTTCCACGGGGATGTCGTTGTCCTCCGGTTGATACGGCAGCGGCACGAAGCCCACAAAGCCATGCGTCTCGTCCTGCAACGCGCGCAACTGACGCAGATGGTCCACGCGGTCGGCCAGCGATTCGACGTGGCCGTAGAACATCGTGCAGGTGCTGCGCCCGCCCAGCTTGTGCCATGTGCGATGCACATCCAGGTATTCCTCGGCGGATTCCTTGCCTTCGGCGATGGTCGAGCGGACTTCTTTTCGGAAGATTTCCGCGCCGCCGCCGGTGAGCGAATCCAGCCCGGCGGCCTTCAGTTCAACCAAGGTTTGTTCGACCGATTTTTTGGCGAGCCAGGCGAGATGCAGGATTTCAATGGCCGTGAAACATTTAAGATGTAACCTGGGAACGCTGCCGTCCCGGCGGCATGTCTCGAACCCCGCCGGCGAGATGCCGGCGTTCCCAGGAAGTGGCGCATCGAGTGCGCGGAGCGCCTTGAGCATGTCGGTGTAATAGCTGAACGGCAGCGACGGATGCAGTCCGCCGACGATGTGCAGTTCCGTGATGCCAAGCGTCAGCGCCTCGCGCGCCTTTTGCACAATCTGCTCGACAGTCAACTCGAAGCCGTCGGCGTCGCGTTTCTTGCGCGCGAACGAGCAGAACTGGCACGACAGGATGCAGTAGTTCGAATAGTTGATGTAGCGGTTGATGATGTAGCTGGCGCGGTTGCCAACCCGTTTTTGACACGCCAGGTCCGCGATGGCTCCAACGGCGTTCAAGTCCTTGGATTCAAACAGCCGGAGCGCATCGGCCTCGGAAATGCGTTCACCGGCGGCGACCTTGTCATAGAGGTCGCGCAACCCGCTGCGTTGAATGAAGAAATTCATTGTTCCATTGTTTTGTCAAATTCCGCCAATGATACCCGAACTGCCCGTGTCGTGGCCTGGAAATTTGCTTCCCCATGCTTCACGTTTTTTGTCCTGCTCAATCATTTCCTCGACCTTCTTGTGGACCACCGGATTAAACATGAGAGATTCCGGTAATTTTTCCCCACAGCGGCCGCAGACGGGATGTCGCCGGCTGTAAATCAGCGACCCGCACTTTGGGCATTTGAGCTGTGTTCCCATTTGTCAGACTGGTCAATTCGTTCTTCCGCAAAGTAAAGCAGCTTTCGCACGGCAAAGCAAACGCGGGAGATCTGCAAGTGGAGCGCCGGTCTCCGGCCCGGCTCGAATCCGCAACCGATTGTAGCACGCCGGATCGGCGGCGGCGTTCCCATGCCTGGTTGGACGAGCGTGGGAAGCTTATTACGCCTAGCTCAAGCGGAGGCGCTTGCGGGCCAGAATGAGTGTAAGCCCGATGAAGACGGCCGATGTAATCAAAGAGGTGATGGCGAACGAGATGCTTTGTGAAATGTAAATAACGTCAATTTTTTCCCGGCCCAGGAGCCTGACCAGCAGAGACTGCGCTCCCCCATTGACCAGGCTGTTGGTAAGTGAAAGCAGGTAGAATAAACCAAAGGTCAGGGCCCAGGTTGTCCGGCGTTGCAGCCGCCGGCCCAACCACAGGCCGAACCGTTGTCCCTTCCGGTTAAACAACCACCAGCAAAGCGCCAAGCTGCCGGCAAATCCGGCCAGCGACACCAGGGTAAACAAGGTGACAGGAATGGTGTAACCATGTGATTTAAAGTCGTAGTTCAAGCCATATAATCCGAAGAACAAGGCGTTGCGAGTGATGAGGCCGATGGCACCCGCGATGAAGGTCCAGACTTGATAGCCGATCAATATCCAGAAAAGCCGGTCCAGCCAGACGGCCGTCCCGTTCAACTTGCCAAACTCGGATTCGAGCGCGCCGCCTTTCCCGATGCGCCGGGTGGCGATCAGGAAAGCTTCCTCGGCGGAGAGTCCGCGGGTTTGCAGCGTGGCGATGGAATCGCTGAGGTGAGACTCGAGCTCGTTGAGGTTTTCGCCGCGGAAGGCAGGCGATTGACCAAGGTTTTCGCGCCACTGTTGGACTGCGCGGTTCAGATCAAACGAGGTTGTGGTTTCCATAGTTTTGTCAATGTTTCGTGGACGGTCAGCCACTGTTGTTGTTCGTCCTGCAGCGCCTTGCGGCCTTCCTTGCGCAGCCGGTAATATTTCCGTTTCCGGCCGGTTTCAGCCTCGCGCCACTCGGCCTCGATCAAATCCTCATCTTCCATCCAGTGCAACACGGGATAAAGCATGCCCTCGGTCCATTCGATCCGGTTGCCGGACAATTCCCGCACCCGCTGGATGAGTTCGTAACCGTAACTCTCGCCCTGCGTCAACACGGAGAGCACCAGCGGCACAGTCGAGGCGGCTACCAGTTCTTTTGAAAGCATGGCAATACTATGCCTAGCATTGCAATGCTTGTCAAGTGGATATTTTCCCGCGCAGGAAAGGCCTCTTGCCGGTTTTCATGTTTCTGTGGGAATCGGCGGCAGGTTGTCGTGGGTCAGAGACAGGCTGGAAGCCCGTCCTACGCTGAAAACGCCCCGAACAGCGCGCGCATCTCCTCGTCCACGTCTGCCGCATCAGCCAGGGTTTGCGCAATTTCGTCGCGGAGCAGTTGCCGGTAGCGTTTTCGCAACCGGTGGACCGCCACGCGCACCGCGCCTTCGTCCATACCCATCGCTTTCGCGGCGTCGGCATGGGACAGTTCGCCCTTGCCGGCGGTGAGAAAGATTTTCAACTCCGCGAATTGCTTCCCCCGACCGTCCGCCTCGCACTCGGCGCGCAGCCGCTCGATGACCTTGGCGAGCAGGGCCACGGCCCATTCGCGGTCGAACGCCTTGTCGGGGCTGGGCTCGGCGGTGGCGGCGATTTGAAACTGGGTGTCGGCGGTCTGCCAGTCGAGCGAGAGGTGTGTGATGTTGCCGCCACGTTTCTGGCGGCGCGATTTGTCCCATTCGTTGGCGAGAAAATGTTTCAAGGACGCGAGGAGGAAGGCTCGGAACCGTCCGCGCTCGGCGCCCAGGCCGGCGAGATAATTTTTTTCGAGAAAGCGCGCGAAGAAGGCCTGTGTCAAATCCTCGGCGTCTTCCTTCGTGTGACCGCGTCGGCGGACGTAGGCGTAGAGCGGAAACCAGTAAGCGCGGCACAGCTCCTCCAGCGCCCGGTCGGATTGCGGCGTGCTGCGCCGTCCGGCTGCGAGCACGACCGTCCAGTGCGTAGTGGCGAAGATGTCGCCCGGCGCGCCTGTGGACGGCGTGGAGGCTTCGGAGGTCAAGCGGTTCCCGGCATGATGGATTGGCACACGGCCACGAACTTTTCCGGGTCGTCGGGCGAAAAGCCGATGCGTTTGAACCGGCCGGATTTTTTTATCAGCAAAACGTGGCGGCAGAAGTTGCAATTATCAAGCTTCACGCCCCATATTGAACCCGACGGGTGAACTTCGACAGCCTGAATTTCGTTTGCCGGCACAACGACGGTGTGGAAAAGAAACCAGGATTGCAGTTCGAGCCGGTCCCGGTAGATGCGATACTCCTGCCACAGGTTCCTGCCCGTCCGCTTGGAAGTGTAAATGGGTGTGTCGTTCATGGCTGCCACTCCTGCACCAACTTTTTGGTCTGCTCCGGGTTGTGTTTCATACGCAGCCGCCAGATCAATTCCCCGGGACTGACGGTGCGGATGCTGGAGGGAAGCCGCCCGGCGCACCACGTGACGGGCGCATAGCCGCGCAAACCGCCCTGCGCGGCGGCGTCTTCCTGGGGCATGTCCTCGGCGTTTTCGTCGGTGCCGGGCGACTGCTTGAACCAGGACCACACGTGGGCGATCACCCAGTCGTAGCGCGGCAACCCGTCCGGTGGCGCGTTCTCCACCGTCTGCCGGATCTCGCGGGCAACTTTGGCCGGTGTGCCCGAACGCTCCCGACTGTTCATGTGCTCCCAGATCGAGTAGCGCGCGGTAATCACCGGCACGTCGGTGCCGTTGCGGTCCTTGACCCAGAACACCTTGCCCGCGCCGGCTTCGTAACAGTCATACTGGAAGACCAGGATGGCCAGCAAGCCGTCGGTCTGGCCGGCGATGACTGCGTAAGCCTTCCGGGCATCGGAAGAATCGAACTTTGTGACGTTGAAGCCGATGATACGCGTGTTGTTTTTCTTCATCAGGATCCGAGTGCGCCGCGCGTGTTGGGCCAGCAGTTCCCACCGGTTCGGACGCTTGAGGCCGAAGCGATCGGGGTAATAGTAACCACCACCCCACTCGATGAACGAGTCGTTCGGCGACTGGGTGGCGACTGCGTAGTCAATGGCTTCGGGGCACAACTGCGCCAATTGGGAAAAGCAGCAAGACCAACCGAACGGGATACGGCCGCGTCCGGTGCTGCTCCAAAATTGGTCGTCGTTGCGAAAGAAGTTTATCTCGGACCACTGCACGTTGTCGCCGTCGGTGTCGATGAAGCTTACGGCGCTGCGCGTGTCGTTCCAATCGATGGTTCGCGGGTCAAAGTTTCTGGTCATGGACTGACCGGCCTTTTCGGTGCCGGCCATCAGGACCGGCAGGTTGACGCACCAGTCGGTGGCCGTCTGGATGTGTCCCCAAACGGTGGACATCTCGGTCGTCTTGAACTCGTCTCCGCCATTCCAGCCGAGAATTGGTGAGAGCGGTTCGAGCCATTTCATGACCGTGGGCGTTGGCTCGTCGCCGCCAAACACGGTGAAAGCCTTCTGGGCAATGGCCAGATCGCGGGTGTTGGATTTTCGAGGGTCCTGGGCGCAAACCATCCGGCGATTGAACTGGTCGCGGTAAGTCTCAAAACACCATGACTGGGTCTTGTCCCTCACATCCATCAGCATCTTGAGCCCGTGCGCCCTGGCCTCTTCTTCAAGACTCTCGTCCACAATGATGCCGTTGAGAAGCCCGGCCAGGCTGGTGGCGACGTTGACCGAGCAGTCCATGCCCGGACGATACTGGCTGGTTTCACCCTTGGAAGAGTCAGACCGGTAAAGGATGTAACCCTTGATGAGTCCCTGTTTCGCGTAGCGGTCAACCAGATCCCAGGGGCCGAATATTCCTCGCATCTCCAGTTGCGGCTGGCGCTGCCGCAGGCGCGCGAACCAATCCACCACATCAACGTTGTCGGTCCCCACCCACACCATCTCGTCGGCGCGGCCTTCATTCACGGCCTTGGCGGCCAAACCGGCCACGGACTGCACCATCATCTGGTACGGGACGCGCGGCGCAGGAAACTCATTCTGATGTTCCGTGCGCACGAGTGCCTTCGGCATCGCCTGCGCGGGCCACCAGCCGGCTCCGTTGTTGAAAGGCGTCTCAGCCGGAACGTTGTGACGGGTTGAATCATCGCCACAGGAGCACAAGAGCAGCAGGCAAACACCGACCCCGGCGGCGCAAAATTGCCGGAGCAGGAAGGGCGGTGCGGTTTTCATCAATTTCAGTCTGAAATCGCCCGGGATGCGGCTTTACCGTCCCGAAGCCATGCCTCGGAATTCTTCAATCTTCCGGGGCGGCTCACATTTTGGGCGGCGGCGCCGGCGGCCCGGGCTTCTGGAAGAGCAGGATGTAGAGAATGGGCAAAATGCCCACGGTGCTGAAGATGGCCAGGCAGATAAACCATGCCAGTTGGTTGTGGCGCGCACTCTTCCACAGGGCAATCAGCTTCCACACTCCATCCCAGATCACCAGGAGGACGATCACGATGACAAACACGACTAGCAAAGGACCTTTCATATGAGTTCGTTGGTTGATGGTTTTGACTGGTCAGATCATTTGATGTAATACCCCGCCGCCTTCCATTTGCCATCTTTTTCCTGCATGAACGTGACGGTTTCAATCGCGGATTTCTTGTTGGCAAAGGAAGTTTCAAACTGCATGACGATGTAGTGGCCGTCCGGCGCGCCCGGAAGCGACGTCAGTTCCTGCGCCGACTTTACTTTTCGGGAAACCAGCGGTCCCAACGGTTTGCGGACCTGTTGCATCGCCTCCGTCCATTTGTCCGAAGTGATCGCCGATTGAAAATACGCCGCGGCATCGGCCCAGCTTTGCGCGTAGTTGCCGTTGTCAACATCCCGCAACCAGGCTTGCGCCGGCTCAACCGCCGCGCTGTTGGTGATACCGCGGGGGACGATGAGATAAGCCACTGTCCGCCACTGTCCGTTCGTTTCCAATACAACCGTGACCGTCTCGGACGCGGCCTTCAATCCTTCAAATGAGCTGTCAAATTTCGCCACGAAATACGAACCGTTTGGCTCCGCTTTTTCCACTTTGCGGGACAACAATTTCCCCAGCGGCTTGCGGGCACTCTCCACCTTGTCCACCCACTCGTCCTGCGTCACCATGACGTGAAAACTTTCCGACGCCTGCTGCCAGCTCTCGGCATATTGTCCGTTGTCCACCAGGCCCAGCCAGGCCTGGATCGCCGGCAATGCGGCAGCTTCGGCATTATTTTTCGCGGCGGTGGCTGTCGAGTTGGTCGAAGGCAGGGGATTCGCAGTTTTCTCAAGGGTGTCTTCATTCTGCACCAGCTTGTCGTCTTTCAACATTAGTAGTGTGATGTCCGGCGCTACGACCCACCGGTAGGTTTCGCTAGTGTTTATTGGTTGAATGTTATAGGCGACTCCGGGGACCAGCTTGGCCTTGTCTTCAGTGGCGAACTGTGCGGCGTACGCTTGGAAACTACCGTCGCCACTACTCAGGGTAAGATGATTCAAGTGCGCCTTAACGGTTGGATGCCCCGATGCAGCAAGCAGGAACTCCTGCCCAGCCCGTTTCTCGAATGCGCTCATCTGGTGGTAAGAACCATCGGGATCCCATTCCCGACTGGCAATAAGAAAATCCGTCCCGGTTTTCTGCCAGGTCTCCTCCGTGACCCACTTCGGAATCGCCGGAGAACCCTTGGGGTAAAGCCCGATGATCGTGACCGTCCGCAGTTCGGCCACCGGAACCGGCGGGTTGTCCAGGCGTGCGTTGGCGCCAAAATGGTCATGCACGGAGATCAAACGATATGGGTTTACCGAGGAGAGTTTCGGCTGATCTGCCGGATATTTGAAGTAACGCATTCCCCAAGTCTGCGCCAGTGGCGCTTGGCTCAGGTCGGAGCAGGTGTAAATGTGCGTTAAGAGTCCAAAATAATGGGCGTCCAGGATCGGCTGTCCCAAGGTTTTGTAATTGAGCCGAACCCAGCGATGATCAACATAGACTTCGTTGAACATGTGGTCTTCAAAGCCGCCCGTGCCGTCGAGCGCAACCCGGACCGTCTCCCGGACCTGATTGTGGTGAATGTTGTCATAAAACATCCGGGCCTGGGCGTCGTCGTTCGGGTCGAACGGGGGAATGCAGAAAACAATACGGGTCGGGATGCCCAAGGCGCGGAAGATGGTGGCCAGATACACTGAAGACGACGTGCAGGCGCCATGCACCTTGTTGTAGAACATGGAACGGCCAAGCGCCTCCTGCTCGAACATTTGTTGATCGGTCCAAGTCGGATCAGGTTTCTCCCGATCAAACGCGTCCCGCAATGGAGAATAGACTGCGGGCCTGCCATCCGGGAAATAGACGCCCCAGATGGAGAAGGCATGTGTCGAATGGGTACGGTTCATGGCCCACGCTGAGACCCGTTCGACGAGTTGTTTGTCCGTCAGGCGATCCGGGTCAATGCCCGCCTGACGGAGCTCCGCAATAAGATCACGCCGCATGGTTTCGTCCCAGTTCTCGGTGGCCGTTGGTTTGAGGTACTGGGTCATGCCAGCGTCGTCCGTGCGCCAATTGGGGTTCTCGCCAATGGCCGGTCGGTAGAACGGATAATAGGTCACCTCGACCGTGCAGGAGTCTTTGTCCTGTGCCAGCACGCGCACGTCCTGAAAATCATCGTTCATGTCGGCAGGATTGACAGGGTTAAGAACCTGGATAACGGAAGTGATGGTGTAGGTGTCTTCTTTGCGCAAATGACGTTTGGCGGAGGCAGGCGTGGCATTGGTGATCCAGTTTGCCTTGTTCTCTTCAAGGACTTCAGCCTTGGTTCCAAAATAGAGATCGGCGAGTGTTTCGCCATCGGCATACATCCACACATGGGGCAGCCCAGGAACCAGATGGGAATGGATCAGTTCAAAATCACCCCGTCCCCTGGAAATGTTTGTGGACTGTCTTGCGTCTTCCGGAAAACCCGAGTGGTTAGTCGAGGTGATATAAAGCGCCAGCGATGCCTGGTCGGTGCTGACCAGATTGTAATGGCCTTTGACGACCATCCGGTTGGTGGATCGCTCCACGGCGGTGATTTCAATGGAATCGCCTTTGGGGAAATAAGCCTGGCCGATATAGAAGGATCTGGCCGGCCGAAAATAATTGGCGACCAAGGCGGCAGAAACGAGCAACGACAGGATAATGGCCATTCCGACGCCGACGGTCTTCCAACCGGCACCTCCCAACGCTTTACCTGCCGTTCCGGACCGCCTCGTTTTGCGCCGTTTCGCCATTTCAACCATGAAGGCAAGGCCAATCAGCCCGAAGAAACCGGCGAAACCGGAAAAGCCAAGACACCGTTGCCAGCCCGGCAGCGGCACATAACTCAAAAAGGCAAGGAAAGCGAGCCAGCCGAGATTTGAAACGTTGATGAGCTGGATCGCCAGTGGAGATGTGAATGTGATGTCAAACAAGAATTCAATGATACGGACGAGCGATTTGTTCACCGGCGGTGTGCCGGGCGCAACGCCAGGTCCGGCTGGCGTGTCGCCGGCTCTTCCCGTGGACACGATGGTTTCCACCATCGTCTTGACTTCGCTGACCTGCTGGAAACGGAGTTCGGGTTTCTTTTCCAAGGCGCGCAGCACGACTTCATCGAGACGCACATCAATTTGAATCCCGCGCGTGCGGGACGACGGCGGCACAATCGGTTTGCCGGGCAGTTCGCCGGTGAGCATCTGGTAAAACACCACGCCCAGCGCGTAAATGTCCGCGCGGTTGTCCACTTCGTTGGGATGTTCCACCTGTTCCGGCGCCATGTAATTCGGCGTGCCCATGACCTTGCCGGCAGCGGTGAGTTCTTGGAGCGCCGGCCTCTGGCACGGCGCATTGGGATCGTTTGCCAGAGTTGCGCCGTGCTGGAAGCCGGCGCTCCGCCCGGTATCGCTTCCCACCAGTTTCGCCAGGCCAAAATCCGCCACCTTCACGCGGCCCCGGCGGTCGAGCAAAATGTTCTCCGGCTTGATGTCGCGGTGGACGATGCCCTGGTCGTGGGCGAACTGGAGCGCGTCACAGATCTGCGGGACGATGGCCAGCGCCTCGTGCGGCGCGATGCGCCCGGCATGAAGCAGTTGCCGCAGGTTCACGCCGTCCACGAATTCCATCAGGAAGTAGTAGAGCGGTTGAGAGTTGAAAGTTGAGGGTTGAGAGCCGGAACCGTCCACGTGGCCAAACTCGTAAAGCGTGACGATGCCGGGATGATTCAGCTTTGCGAGCGCCTTGGCTTCGCGCGCGAAGCGCCCGGCAAACGCGGCATCACGGCCAATGCCGGGCGGAAGGATTTTCAGCGCCACCAGGCGGTCGAGTTCCTTTTGCCGCGCCTTGTAAACCGCGCCCATGCCGCCTTTGCCGATGAGTTCTAAGATTTCGAGCTGCGGGAACAGCGGTGCGAGTTCGGAAACGGACGGCGGGTTGAACGGTGGCGCCTGTCCTCCTGTGACGGTCTCGGCGGCGCCCTGTTTCAACAGGCAGGCGGGACAAAGTCCGGCAAGCGCGCCAGCCGGCAGCGGGGTGCCGCATTGCGGACATTTCGGACTGTCTGACGGGGTCACTTTGGTGCCATTCATACACCCAACCCAGAAGCAAATCCCGAAAAATGTTACGCGGGAAATTGGGAAAACATCCAACACCCAACATCCAACATCCAATAAACTCCCGGCCCGCGAAGTCATTGAATGTTCGGCGTTCGATGTTGGGTGTTGGATGTTTCCTATCGATCACCGCAAATGAAACCCGCCCTGAAACACCACTTCCGCCACCGTCACGATTAAAAAAACGGCGCTCACGACGGCATTGAGCCGGAAGAACGCGAGGTTGATCCAGTCGAGACTGCGGCGGCGCGCAATCCAATGTTCCAGCACGAGGCAGCCGACGATGATCATCCAGCCGACGAAATACGCGATGCGAAACCGGCAGAGCAAACCGAACGCCAGCAGCAGCCCGCACATCCCCATGTGCGCGAGAAACGCCGCCGCCAGCGCATTCTTCGGACCCCACGCCACAACGAGTGAGTGCAGGCCTTGCGCTTTGTCGAACTCATAATCCTGCAGCGAGTAAATGATGTCGAAACCCACCAGCCACAACACGACGGCCAACGCAAGAACGACCGGCTGCATGCCAATACGCGCTGCCTGTTCCCAAGCCCAAAAGGACTCAAGTGACGAGAACATACCTGCGGGTGATGCAAAGCCGAATTCTCCTTTCACCGCCAGCCACGCGCCGACAGGCGCGAGTGCGAGCGCAATACCAAGAAATACGTGGGTGTAATCCGTGAACCGCTTCGTCAGCGAATAAAAACAAATCACCACGAGCGCGACCGGCGAGAGATAAAAACACAGCGGATTCAGGAGATAACTGACGGCGGCCAAACCGGTCGCCGACAGGAGGCATAGTGTTATTGCCCCCGCCAGTGAAATTTGTCCGGTGAGCAGATGACGGCCGGCCGTGCGCGGATTCAGCGCATCGAATTTGCGGTCCACGATGCGGTTGAAGGCCATCGCGCAGGTGCGCGCGCAGACCATCGCTGTGAGAACCAGTCCAAACGTCCGCCAACCCGGCCAGCCGCGATTATCGCGTGCGGCGACGGCCATGGCCGCCAGCGCGAAGGGCAGGGCGAAGACCGTGTGCGAAAAGCGCACGAAGGAAGCCCATTTTTTTATCAAGGATAACATTTTTTCAACCACGGATGAACACAGATGGACACGGATATGGGAAAATTATCAGCCGGTAGGGCGCGTCACTCCGTGCGCGCCGTGCTTGGTGTTTTGACGGGCGGCGGGCAGAGGACTGCCCGCCCTGCCAATCAATCCGTGTTTATCTGTGTTCATCCGTGGTTATTCCCTTTCCTCGCTCCAGCGCGGCGCGAGTTTGTTCGCCACGCCGAGATGATCGAGCACGCGCGCGACGACGGTGTCCACGACTTCCTGGATGGTTTTCGGGTTCGCGTAAAAACCCGGGTTTGCCGGCAGAATCACCGCGCCCGCCAGCAGCAGCAGTTCCATGTTTTTGACATGCACCAGACTGAACGGCGTTTCACGCGGGACCAGAATCAGTTTTTTCCTTTCCTTCAGCACCACATCCGCTGCGCGCAGCAAAGCGTCCTCGCTGTAACCGTGCGCAATGCGGCCCATCGTGCCCATCGTGCAGGGAATGACCACCATCGCATCGGGCGGGTTCGAGCCGCTGGCAAAGGGCGCGTTCATGCTTTTGACATTGTGTTTTTTCACGCCGGTGGGCAGGCGCAGGCCGCCGGGCAGTTCTTCGGCGATGACCTGCGGCGCGTAATTACTCATCACGACGTGGATTTCATGCGTGCGCGGGTCGAGGTTGTCGAGCAGACGTTGCGCGTAAAGCGCGCCGCTGGCTCCGGTGATGGCAACGAGTATTTTCACTGCGTGAATCATGCCGCAAGCGCGCGCCGCAAACAAGCCGCTGCCTTTTGACTGTTGTAGTGTCGGCGCTGTGCGCCGATTGAGATTGAATCGAGCCGCAGGCTCGACCCTACAACAAGCCCAAAACAGCTTGAGTCCGGTTTCAGCATCCGCACAATGACCGGATGTTCAAACCAGCGGCCATCTTTGTCGGCGCGGCGATTCTTCTGGTGGGATGTGCCAGCACACCCACCGTGCCGGAAGAAATCATTTCGTCGTCGCCGATCATGTCCAATGAAGCATCTTCATTGAACTGGTCGGATACCAACGTCGTTAAAAAATTCCCCGCCCCACGGGCGATCAGACTGGGAACGCCGGCAGCTAGGATAAATCCGTCACCCGCCGCGCCAGTGACAACGTGGACTTCGCTCGATCACTGGGCGGCCGAAAACAAAATCGGCGCGCCGCATTGGTTGTCCGACACCCCCGTGGCCACGTATGCGGTGGGTTCGGCGAACGGCACGATGGTTTTGGACATCGGCAGCCGCGAAGCGGCTTGGAACGGCACGGAAGTCAATCTCGGTTTCGCCCCGGAATTCATTGACGACCAGATTTTCGTCCACGGCCTCGATTTGCAGAAAAACCTTGAACCGTTGCTGTCCGGGTCGCCGCTGACATTTGGCAATCGCGTCATCGTGATTGACCCCGGCCATGGCGGCTCCAACGTTGGCACTCACAGCGTCCTCGACGGCCGGTTTGAAAAAGAATTCACGCTCGATTGGGCAAAACGTCTCGCGCCATTGCTCGAAACAAATGGCTGGAAAGTTTTTTTGACGCGGACAAGCGACGTAACCGTGTCGAATTCAGACCGTGTCGTTTTCGCCGAGGCGCATCATGCTGATGTGTTTATCAGCCTGCATTTCAATTCCACGCCCGATCTCGATAAAAAGCCCGTCGGCTTGGAGACTTTTTGCCTCACCCCTACCGGTATGCCGTCCACATTGACGCGCGGTTGGCCGGACATCTGGTCGCAGGTTTTTCCCAACAACGCTTATGACGCGCAAAATCTCCAACTCGCTGTCCGTGTCCACAGCGCATTGTTGCGCGCGACGGGCGTTGAAGACCGCGGCGTTCGTCATTCGCGGTTCGACACGGTTTTGCGCGGGCAAAATCGCCCGGCGATTTTGATTGAAGGCGGTTATCTGTCGAATCCACACGAGGCGAAGTTGATCGAAAGTCCGGCGTTTCGGCAGAAATTGGCGGAAGCCGTCGCGGACGCACTGCGTTGAAAACACAAATGCCATCCTCCGCCCTCCCTCCTCGTCGCGCCGAAGCAAAGCGAAGGCGGACTCCATCCTCGCACATCCTTGTCACCGGTGGCGCAGGGTTCATCGGGTCGCACCTCGTCGAGCGTTTGCTGGCCGAGGACAAAACGGTCGTCGTCATTGACGATCTTTCCACGGGCAGTCTGGAAAATTTGCGCGCGGTCAAATCGCATCCGCGTCTGCGCGTGATCCAATCCAAAATTTCCGCGTGTCGCGAACTGCCGAAGCTGGCCGCGAACGCGGAATTTATTTTTCACCTGGCGGCGACCGTTGGCGTCGAACTGGTGGTAAAATCCGCGTTGAGCGTTTTGGAATCCAGTTTTCACGAGACGCAGGTTTTGTTGCGCGCCGCCGCGGCCGGACGCACGCCGTTGTTGTTGACCTCGACCTCGGAAGTTTACGGCAAGAGCCAGAAGCCGGCGTTCGGTGAGGGCGACGATCTGCTCATCGGCCCGCCCGGACAATCGCGCTGGAGTTACGCATGCTCGAAACTCACCGACGAATTTCTGGCGCTGGCTTACGCGCGGGAAAAATCGCTGCCGGTCATAATCGCGCGGCTGTTCAACACCGTCGGCCCGCGTCAGACCGGCCGTTACGGCATGGTGCTGCCCCGTTTCATCGCCGCGGCCCAGAAAAACCAACCCCTGAAGGTTTTCGGCGATGGGGCGCAGACGCGGTGTTTTTGCCACGTGCGTGATGCGGTGGAAGCGCTGGTACGGCTGCAAAATTGTAAGAAGGCGCGCGGCGAAATTTTCAACGTCGGCGGCACGGAAGAAATCAGCATCCTTGAACTCGCGCGGCTCATCGTGAAAACACTCGGCTCGAAATCAAAACTTAAACTCGTGCCGTATGCAAAAGCCTACGCACCTTCGCCCAAGGGCTTCGGCGTCACCGGCGCGCCGGGCTTCAATGACATGCGCCGCCGTAAACCGATGGTGAAAAAGCTTGAGCGTTTTGTGAAGTTTCGTCCGCGCACGACGTTGCGCGAAATCATCCGGCTGACTGCCTAAAATCAAATGTGGGGCCGCGTTGCTGCGCGGCCAACATACCCGGCGGCGTAGCCGTGCCGCCCGACCAAAACATCGCGCCTTCGCGCGTTAGCAACTTGCGCTTCCAATTTAATCCGCCGGAGAACCCGCCCAGTTTTCCGTTCGCCGCGAGCACGCGGTGACAGGGGACCAAAACCGGAATTGGATTCGCTCCGCACGCGCTGCCGACGGCTCGAACGGCCCTCGGTCTGCCAATGGCGCGGGCAATTTCACCATAACTTTTGGTCTGGCCACGGGCGATTTTTCGCAACGTGTTCCAAACCTTTCGTTGAAACGTTGTGCCGTTGGACAAATCAAGTGGCGGAAATTTCCCAGGTGAACGTCCGGCGAGAATATTTTTTAACGCGGCAGCGGTCGCCTGATACCAGTTGCGGACTTTGGTAGGGACGCGTCCGCCTTCGCTGTGCTTCGGCGCGACAAGCTGCGATGTCCGGACGCCGCAGCGCGGCGTCCCTGCCTGTGGGAAATTCAGTTCCGCCAGACCGTTTTCTGAATAATGTGCGACAAATTGGCCGTCGCTTGTGAAAATCGGCAGTTTAACAAATTGCGCTTTCATCCGCAGTTTACTCAGTGGCTGCGCATGAAAACGCAGATGGTGCCGAACAGGATGACGAACAATATGATGGCGAAAAAGATGAAGCGGTTGCGCGCGACACGCTTCTCGTAGCGCATCGGACGAAGGCCATGCACGCCACCGGCGGCCAGATAGGCGACGAGCCGCGGATTGTTCGTGGTTGGCCGGCGGAAATGGTTCCGGATGCGATTGAAGAGCGCCGGCAAATCGTATTTGCGGACGCCCAGTTCGTTGAATTGGTCGGGCGCGGCGGTCTCCTCGGTGTCGGACAAAGGTTTTACCTCTTCGAAAACCGGCTCATGCATCGGTGGCGGAGGAGGCGGGGCTGGTTCGTGCGCGCGAGCGATGGTCGCACCGTGCGGAATGGCAGTGGAACGAAATTTCGGCGTGGGCACGCGCTGAAGTTGCGTATCGAGCTTCTTGATTTCGGTTTCGAGGGCGGCAATCTGGTCGGTGAGCGCGCGCGAACGGTCGGAAAGCGGATCAACTTTTTTCTTCGCGGACGCCATACGACAATTTCAGCGCCGCATCAAAACGGCAACCAGCACGCCCAGCGCGGCCAGGGCAATCAGAACCAGCGGCCAGGTCATCGCCAGACCAAATCTGCACAGCTCGCCAAAACTGGCATTGGCGAACGGCAACCGCTCGGGTTCGGGCGCTGGCGACGCGGCGTCGCCGCCACCCGGTTCGCCGTCCAGGACGGAAAATTTGAGCCGCGCGGCGTTCCATTCCATGCGCGCGTTTTCGATGGTGGTGAGGCCGCGGGTGAGTTCGATGCTGAAATTGTCCTTCGTCCACGTTTCATCGTGGATGGCCTGGATTTTATCAAGCGCGTCACGAAAATCGGCAACGGTCTTGACCATTTGCTCGGCGTCGCGGCGGGCATTGAACTCGGCCTCTTCGAGCAGGCCGAGGCCGCGCGTGAGATGGTGAATCATTTCCTGGCGGCCGGTTTGAAATTCCGTCTGGCGGCGGCGCAATTCCTCCAGCGCGGCGCGTTCGCGCTCCAAGTCCTCCTGCGCGTGTTTCAACTCGGCGAGTTTTTGCTGCGCCTCGACGACCTTGCGATCCACCTCGTCGCGCGTCGGCGCGCGGAGCGGGTCGTTGGGTGCGGGCGTGCCGTAAGGCGATTTGTGCGCTTGAAAGTCGGTGTCCACAAACTCCGTTGCATCGTAATCAGAAGCCATGTGACGACTTTAGCCCTGCGGCGCGAAAGTGTAAAGTGGTGTTTGCGCTTGTCAGCGTGGAGAGCGAGGCCTAAAGTTCGCCCGTCAGTGACGCAATTTGAACTTTTGACATGATTGAGCTGATTCAGTTTCCGTGGAGTCCGTTCTGCATCGTTCAGCGGCGCATTTTGGAATTTGCCGGAGTCCGCTTCAAAATCATCAATATCCCCAACCAAGATCGTTCCCTCGTCTGGAAACTGACCCGGCAGCGTTATTACGGTGTCCCCATCATCAAGGACGGCAAAAACGTCATTTTCGAAATCAGCGACGATTCCCAGGTCGTGGCCAAATATCTGGACGAGGAACTCGAACTCGGCCTGTTTCCCAACAAATGGTGCGACGTCCAGTCCATCCTCTGGCGCTGCATCGAAAATGAAATCGAGGGCGCAACGTTCCGGCTGAACGACATTTATTGGAAGGAAATTGTGCCTGCGCCGGATCAGCTCGATTTTCTCCGGTTCAAGGAGCGCAAGTTTGGACACGGCTGCCTGGACCAGTGGCGCAAGGACCAGAAAAGCTGGCTCCAGCAGCTCGAAGAACGCCTGCTGCCGTTCGAGATGATGCTGACGCACCTGCCGTTCATCCTTGAAGACCGCCCGCGTTTTGTGGACTTCGATTTGTTCGGCATGCTCGAAAATTTTCTCTACTCCGGCCATTACCGCCTGCCCGAGCGGCACAAGCAAATCCAGGCCTGGCACCGCCGGATGAAGACGGTCAAACACCCCGATTTCAGCACGTGAAAAATTACATCATCGATACCAACGTCCTCCTTCACGACCCCAATTCCCTGCTGAGCTTCGCGGACAACCACGTCCTGATTCCCATTGAAGTCATCGAGGAAATTGACCGCTTCAAGCGCGAGTCCAGCGAACTGGGCCAGAATGCGCGCAGCGTGTCGCGGATGCTCGACGGTTTCCGCGGCGAGGGCAGCCTGAGCGAAGGCGTGAAATTGCCCAACGGCGGCAAATTACAAATCGCCTTTCAAAAGAACGGCCACGTCAACGGC
>Ga0187868_1000446_pt1 | contig 34207 bp, 41 predicted proteins | sample June2016WEW_13_4_FD_133014 | JGI IMG/M metagenome (GOLD analysis project Ga0187868, IMG submission 133014) | Peatland microbial communities from SPRUCE experiment site at the Marcell Experimental Forest, Minnesota, USA - June2016WEW_13_40 | ecosystem: Environmental > Terrestrial > Soil >... | reverse complement strand
CTCGAGGCTCCTCCCCACCGCGCTCGGGCTGGACCCGGCGCCCCTCAGCCGCCGGCTACGTCGTGGCCGTCAGTGGGGAATTTCGTGGCCACAGATGGGGAGTCTGACGTGGCCACGGACACGGGGGTGAGCAGGCGTCGCTCCTCGGCCCAGGCCTCGGCGACGATCCGCCCGGTGGTCCGGTGTCGCCGCGACAGCACCCGCTCCTCGATCCAGCGTTGGGCGAGCTGGTCGTAGTCGAGGATCGTCGGCCGCAGCGGCAGCACCTAACCGGTCAGCCAGGCCAGGAAGCTCTGCTCGATCTCCCGGTTGACCCTCTCCACCTTCCCCTTGGTCTTGTCCGGTATGGCCGGCAGAGCCGGGGGACGGTGCCCAGCAACCCGCACAGGTCCACCCAGTCCGGGCTGAGAGCGCCGGTCGCCGAGCTCCAGAAGACGGTGTCGCGATCGGTGAGGATCTCCCGGGTCACCCCGCCGAGGTCGTCGAGACAGCGGACCAGCCGCTCGAAGCTGACCTCCCGGGTCATGGCGGTCGCGATTAGTGAATAAAGGGCGGACGGCCCCGAAAGGGAATAGGGCCACCGCGGATACTAGGCCGTGGGGGATCCGAAATTCAAGTGGTGAGCCTTGTTCGAGAGATGCCGCCCTACCCAAGCGTCATGATAGGAGCAGGGCCTACTTCTGCCTGAGGCTATATACAGGGACCATGCCTAGATCTCTAGCGATCGGCGCCGCGCTACGTCCGCCTTGTCCAGTATCTCCCGGGATCTCTTGGTGATGCGATCAATGGCACTCCAGGCGGGGTCTGGGGCGACGAAACCCCGGATCGCCTGATAGGCGGATGCGACGGCGGTGAATCGGTCAGCCAGTTGGCTGGAGAAGACCTCTGAGTCCTCGCCCGCGAGCAATGCGAATGCATGCAAGATGGCAGGCTCCTCTTCCCAAGCGATCATCTGACCTGCAACGCCTCCGTTCAGAAACACCCAAGGTGGGTTGAGGTTGGTAGCTTGACGGCGTTCTTGAAATGCCAGGTAACAGATGGCAAGGGCAAGGGTGAGTGTGAAGTAGTAGGCACGGACGTCGCCCTCGGTCGCTCCACTCTCCGGAATGAGATGGTGATCCTTGACAAGCTCGGAGAGGATCAGCTCATCGACCCTGGTGGAGTGTCGCCCTAGGGTTTCAAGACTCCGGTACTCGGGCGCAACAACCCAGGGTACTCGCCCCACATAGCTATCGAACGCGGGTCGGGCGATGATGGGGATGCGACCCCACCTCTCAGTGGCATAAGCCTCCACTATCACACGGTCAGCGATCAACCGACATACGAGGCGGGGGGCCTCAATGACCCAAGTGGAGCCGCCGCGAGGCTCGTGTAGTTCGAAGATGCTTCGTATGCCCCGGAACAACCTTCCAAGCGACTCGTCGCCAAGGGTGATAGCGACATCAACCACCTGGTCTATCGCGCTTTGGAAATGCTGGAGGATCGGTTCATAAACTGGGCGCCAAGACTCGAGGAGCCCGGGCTGGTTGATCTGGGGAGGAATGGGAGGGGGTGCCTCAAAGTATCTTCGGACACTCTCCCGGAGGCTGAGCAGTGCGTCTCGATGCTTCGCGACGGGCTCGGGAAGGGAGGTTTGAGGACCATGTTCCGAGGACGGGATGCTTTCGGCCTCAAGGGCGGCGTCGGCAGTGGTCGGCTCACGTTGCCAGGACACGATCTTCTCCGGAGATGCGAGGTACGTGTCCTCCCCAGATCTGTACGGATAAGAGCCAAGCGAGGTGCGTACGGCCGTGCCCCGGGCGCGGCCCAGAAGGCAAGCTATCCAGATGCGTTTTCCATCGTGATCGACGGGCTCCCACTTCAGAGATAGGGGTGGGGTGGTGTTCTGTAAGCGCTGATCAATGCGGCGGCGATGCTTCTGGGCTGTGACATCATCGATAGGCTTGCCGCTCCAGTCCAACTGGCCGACCAAAGTCCCATCGTCTTCTTGTCCAAAGACGATATAGACAGGCGCCTCCGGGCTACCATTGACCAAGGCGACTGCAACGTGCTCAAGAGCGGATAGGTCGCCTTCTCTGACGATGAGGCTCCTCTTGCGCTCCACGACGCCCGAGCCTTCTTCCTTAGAGAGGATCTCGATCAGATTAGTAGCAGAAACCGATTCTTGTAGTAGCCTGGTCCGTTCGGAGCCAATTACTCGCGGGCGGGCGGGCACCCGTGGCGGCAGTAACGGAGCACAGCGCTCAGTCGTTTTGGCCACCAAAGCCTCGGCCGAGATTCCCAGCTGTTGGAGGCCATTGATGTTCTTGGCGATAGCTCGTGCAATGTAGACCTCGCTCATGACGTGGCTACCGTCTGCGGCTGCCTCGGTCTCGGCCTGTTCCACCAGTCCTCCGAGAGTGAAGCCATTGCGATTACCCGGCGTTGGGTTTCTGCGAAGGTCCTGGCGGAGATCAGGCCTCCAGACCTCTGGCTGATGGAGGGCCCAGGCTATTGCCGAGGTGGGGAGTAGGTCGCATAGCTCCAGAACGGCACGGTCCCACCAAATGGCTTCGTCGTCCTCCTCCCTGGCCGAGAGAAGAGCTTGGAACACCTCGCGAGTTACTTGTGGATATTCCATGGGGTTCCCCGCCAAGCCTTGCCGTGTGGCCCAGTTGAAGGCAGGCCATCCCTATTTATGCAGGTCATGACACGGCGGCGACCAGATTGGATCAACGGAAGCCGCCTTTAGCCAGCAGCTTGATCCCACTCCTCCATTCTTCCTCGTCCATGGAGTCGGTGACCAGGAGGCTGGTGGTCTCGAGGAAGTGCCGCAGGTCTCGAGCTCGAAACGCTTCCACTTTCCCGCGTGACCTTTCCAGCAACGTGATGATGTCGGCGATCTCGAGAGGGATGACTTTCACCGCTCCTCCCCAGGCTCGGACCTTCGTAGTGAAGCTCGAATAGAAGTCGGCAATGACGGTGGGCTCTAGCCTCTCAGCCACAAAGAAGCCGAATACCGGACGCCGGTCACCCTCGTCGTGTCGCCTCCGCTGGTAAAGCCCCACATGCCGAGTTACCGGCTCCCCCTCGGTGGCGTGCTGTCGGGCCCCGTAGGAGACCGTGACCTCGGTAAGGAGGTGGAAGTCGTCATAAGTGCATTCGATGTCCGAAATATTGCCTGGGGCGTGAGTGACAGGCTTCCCGAAGCGGTCGAGTTTGAAGTTGTTCCGAATATCGCCATCGTTGAGAACGGCAAGGACACGCCACATGTTCCATTCCAGGACCAAGGATCTGTCGATGACCCCACCAGTAGTGATCTGACGGAAGACGGCAATGAGGTCGTCAATGATGTCCTTCCTCGCGAGCTCCTTCCGGAGTTGCTCTCGAGCTTCGGCTTCTGCCTTCTCGAGGAGGTTGGAGTAGGCGATCTTGAGTTCTGGAACGGTGGCGCTCTCGGGGGTTGGTAGTGGCCCCGTGGCGGCGAGGACGGCTTCGGTGACGTCACCCTGGAGGACCGCGAGCCGGCGTTCCAGAATGGGTCGCTCATCCAACGGCAGAGCGGGTTGCGCTGGATTGCTGAGGTAGGCCCAGAAGGGCTCGAGGTCCGCCCCTTCGTAGTCCTCTGGGTCAGGGGCGACCATCGCGAGGATCTGGTCCACGTCTGGGAGGCGTTCAGGAAAGAGTCGAAGGCTCCTGAAGTCGGTGAAGGTGAAGAGGCTGGTGCGCTGGAAGTAGCGCATCGCAGCGTCGGCATAATCCCTGGCATTGCGGATCTTGGTGGCTAGCACCTCCTCAGGGGCGACCGACCGTCCACCCTGCTCGCGTAGGGAGATACCCTCCTGGATGAGGTCTTCCGCATAGACGTAAGCCATCCGCTGGTGGAGTACCTGGTCTTCAAATTCCCTCCTTGGATGACCCGGCGGCAGCTTGTCCCTGTCCAGCCGGAACTGCTCCAAGTCGCCCGCCACCTCCTCGAAGCCGTGGTAGTCGGTGAGGGTAAGGCCAAAGGCCTGCATCTCGTACTTGCTAATGCTGCCGAGCCTCCGGACCAGCCGAAGTACCTCCAGGAAGGGTTTGACCCAGAACAGCTCCTGATAGTCCGTCTCCCTGTGGTTGGGAGAGGGAAATTGGAGCTTCAGAAGTTGGTGAAGGAAGAGGTCAGCGGGGTCATGCCCGTCGATGAGCGCATGGCCTGCCGGCGTAATCTCGAGAATGCTCCCGGTCTTGGCCCGCACCAGGCCCAGGGCTCGAGGGCCACGATGGACTCGCTCGCGTCCAGGCTGATCCGGTTCCTTCGGTGGTCGACCGGCGGACTCGTAGAGACCTTTCGCAACGATTTGCCGGAAGAACTCGGCCTGCGCCGTCTTGTCCCAAGTCTTCCCCTCGAATGCCTGCAGGACAGTAAGCTCCGGCTTGATCTTGTCGGGGCTTCGGGGGGAGGTGGGCAGGAACCACAGCCGGGTCCTCGCCTGGGGCATGGGGACTGGCTCCTTCTCTACCTCGCCTACTGGAGCCGGTTAGGGAGTGGCGGCTGATCCGGGCCCTCCAGGGGATCGATGCCGGTCTCCTGAAAGTGCTCGGCACGCCATTTGGTGATCTCGACCGCTCGCTCGGAAATGTCGGCTCCGATGAAGGAGCACCCAGCCTTGAGGGTGGCTACCGCGGCCGCACCGGCGCCCACGAAGGGGTCACAGACGAGAAATCCCGGCTCGACACTGGGCTCTACCATGGCGTCAAAGACCGCGACGGGCTTCTGGGTCGGGTAGGGGGCTCGGTGGATCCGTTTGGCGGTGATGACATCGCAACGGTCCTTGGTGTTGAGCTTCCGATGCCCCTTGCTCGCGAAGATGATGAGCTCATGCCGGCGGCGGAAGTAGTGGCCCATCCCCATGTTGACCTTGTCCCAGACCAGGACGTTCTTTACTGAGAAGACGTCCCGAACCAGAGGCGCCAAAGACAGCATGGAGAAGCTGTCGAACATGATGTAGATGTGGCGGTCGGCCTTGAGGACCCGGTAACACTCGTTGAGAAAGACCCGGTAGGTCTCCGGGTCGTCGTGGAACTCGGTGAACCACTTCGCCCCAGCCTGGCCAGCGGACTTGTACACCCCCACGATCCGCCCCCTCCCCAGCTGGAGGTGCTGGTTCATCCCTGAGTAGGCGGGGTCGGTGACGATGAGGTCGACGGACCTCTCCGGGAGGGACCGTAGGAACCTCAGGCAGTCGTCCACCCGTGCGTCGAAAGTGAGTTGAGGAACCGGTCGCGCGTCCGCCTGGACCATCCGGGCAAGGATAGGGCATCCGAAGCCCCGTCGGGTACAGATGTTCGGTTATCCACAGGGTGTGGAAAGGTGCCGATTGGACGCCCCTATCGGAGCAAGCGCTCCCGAGCAGAAGGGCGGTGAACGACGAACATCCGTCCGCTGCTAGACTCCTGCGATGGCGCCCCCTCTGCCCCCCTCGAACTGGTCGGACCGCCTCTGGGAGAGGCCGGTGCGGACCGTGCCTGCGGACACCAACGTCCTGCGAGGAGACGTGCTGCGCCGAGTCCGGCACCTGCAGGAGGCGCCTGGCCGAATGATGACCGCGGCGCGCGGCGGGGGATTGCGGGTCCTTACCCCCCGCCACGTCCCGGACGAGATGGACGAACACATCCGGGAGTTCGCCGTGAAGGGGAGGGTTGACCCGGAACTGGCGGAGTGGGTGTGGAGGAACGAGTACCGGCCGGCGCTTACCGTGGTCGATGTCACGGACTTTCTCAACGAGCTGGCGTGGCATCCCCACATCGCCGCCACCCTGACCGCGGATCTCGACGACGTCCCTGCCGCCCTCCTGGCGGTCCTCCTCGGTCAGCCCGTGTTCAGCGAAGACCCCGACCTGGCTGCCGTTGCAACCGGTCGCGACTGGCTGCACCACCTCATTGCGGTGACGGACGCCGTGCTCTCCGACGAGACCCTGGCCGTGACGGTCTGGGGTACCACCAAGACGGTGGGGGCAACGATCCGGGCGGGGAGGAGCGCTTACGACCGCCTGGAGCGGACCGTCGGCCCCACCGGCGCCAGCCTCTTGGCCTTGGCTATCACCGGGCTGATCGCATGGGCGCTGGTCAACCATTCGACCCGCGAGGCCATCCTCGGATCCCCGCCCGTCCAGTTCGCCGGACAACTCGCCCTCGGAGCGGCTGAGTACTTGGGCCCCCTCGTCACCCGGGGACAGGCCGGCGAGAGCTTCCTAGTCGCCGCCAGACTGGTGGACGACCCCCAGCTCCCGCCAGTTGCGGCCCTCTTCCGCCTGCTCGCCCATGCTCGACGACCCCTGACAACGGGGGAGATCTCCTCCAAGCTCCGCTGGCATCCGGCCATCGTTGAGCGCCTCCTGGATGACCACGCGGCGTTCGTCCCGGTGGATGACGCTTGGCAGCTCGGACGGCGCCTCCCCTCCCCAGCTCCGGTCCACGGTCGGCTTCGCCCGCGCACCCTAACCCCAACCCCAACCCCAACGATCCGGTCGTGGAGCCCGAACCCGGTGCCGCCGACCTTCACTACGCCATCTCGTCTTGGCGTCCCGACGGACTGGGTCCATCCAGGGCGGCTACCCGGCTTGAGGGTGGCTCCTTTTTCCCCTCCTCCGAGCAACTGGCCTCAGCCTCCACGAACCATCCCCTATGGGTCGGAAGCGGAGTAGTCACTGTGTCGGGTGATGGCGGATGTGGAGTCTGGCATCACCGACTCAATGGTCAACCGTCCAGATCAGCGGCGCGCCGTAACCGTTGATCGACGGACTGGCAACCCCAACGATGCTGTCCTCGCGCTCGGCCAATTAATGGCGAGGTGCCCCCCGAAGTCCTCATCCGGTAACCACCCCAGCGGGCCTCCTTATTGCGTTGAGGAAGCAGCGCCAGCGGAACACAGGTCAAGCCGGATGGGTCAGGGGGCACGGCTGTTCGATAGGGTTGCGATCGCGTATGGCGAAAGGAGACCGCTGTCGGTGAGATCGACGCCGTTGACGTCGCACCTACCTAAGCAGGAGCGAGGCACATCCGATCTCCGCACGGTCCACTGCCCACTTACACCGATTTGTGCGAACAGGCGTGCGGGCGGCGCCCAACTACTGCCACAATTCCTGGATGCCGTCACAGTCGTCCCCGTCGGCTGGGTTTGATGTCGGCCTCGCTCTCATCCACGCGGCCCCTGGCGCCGAGTTTGTACCCCTGGAGTGGTCTCAGGTGGCGATGCTGCGCGCCCTCGAGCGGGCAAGAAGCACCGGCTGGAACGATCCTCAGGGCGTCTTCGCTGCCGTGGGCGAGACCGTGTGGTGGATCTGCGTCTTGGACGAGCAGCTGCGAGCTCCGGGCTACCACCTTGTATACGAGGCAGCTCTCGCGGAGGAGCCGCCCACGACCGAGCCGCTCCTGAGTGGTCTGCGCCACGTTCGCGACCGTATGGCCCATGCGGTCGATGAGGTGAACTATCTGATCGCCACCCCAACCAGCCCCGCCAGCTTCGAAGCCACCTGGACCTGGCGGCCACTCCCACCCTGGCGCGATACCCGCCATCCGCAGCGTTACGAGGCCTACCAAGCCGCGCTGGCGGGTCAAGACCTTCGTGACACGCTCCCGGTAGCGACGGTCTTCGTAGCAGCGACAGCCACGCGCGCCTACCTCAGTTACTGGGAGAAACGCTCAGCTGGGGTCGGGGGGACCGCCACCTCATGAGCGTGTCGTCTGCCCCTGTGGACAAGCCGGTTTGGAATATCCTGCGACTCGATGGTGGCCACGACATCCTGCTCACCGCGCCGCATCTCGGGGAATTCGATGCCGTCATCTACGACGATCGCGCTTCTTCCGTTTTCAGCGGGCTGGAAATTCTGCCTCCTGGGAAGAGGGCGTTCCCCGAGGTCGATCAAGTGGTGCGGGACCTTGACCTTCTTGTAAGGCGCAGAGCCGCAGAAGCCTTTGATCTGCTTGAGCATGGGGGGATTCTGGTGATACGGCTTCGAGCTCGCTCGGGTCTTTCGCGGCAAGCAAAGAGCGGGTTTGACCTCTATCCCCAGACAGAGACCGTGTCATTTTCAGATTGGTGGATTCCAACGGTCCCTCGCTTGCGCACGTTATGCCAGGTTCCAAAGGAGATCATCAACGAGGCTTATGGATCCCGAATCCAGGTCGAGCGGCCAGATCACTTCCTGGAACCCTACCTCATGACTGCCAGATACGCGGCGATCCTAGAGCCGCTGGTGTTCGCCGATCCGAGCGCACAGCCAGCCACCCTCGCCACCAATGGGTCAGGCAATGTCATTGCCTGCGAGTCTGACCTCGGGCGGGGGACGGTCATTTTGGTGCCTGCTGACGGCGACCAGGACGTGCTTGAGAAGTGCGTGAGGGATCTGCTACTCGTACGGAGAGCTACAACTTCGGCTTGGAGAGTGCCGGAGGAGGTCGCCACCCTCGAGAGATTCCAGGAGAACACGGAGAAGCTGCGGGCGGAGCGGGATCAGCTCATTGTCGAGCTCGCAGAGGTCTGGAACCGCAAGACCCCGGTTATGGAAAGCCCGGAAGTCAGGAGGGTTTTGGACCGCTTCCGGAAAGCCACAGAAGCATCCACCTCAGAGAGGGAAACCCTTCGACTCCTTCATAGCATGGTGGAGATCGTGGAGGACCAGCTCGGGGGTGAGGCAGCCCTGATCGCCACCCTTGGGGTCAGCAAGGCGACCGTGAACGCCATCAAGCGGCCGGCAAATGAGAAGCGCTGGGACGTGCGTCATTCGACGGTTGGGGAGCCGGAAACTCTCGAGCCCGGCGCCGTTGCTGCGGCCATCGAGGCTGGGAGGCAGATTGCCCAAGGGTTTATCAACTCCTTGTACGGGAGGGCTGGCCCTTTGCGGCCTACCTGACGCTATGTTCTTCGCTCGCGCAATGCGAATCGCCTTCAACCTCCCCATGGAGGGAGTTCATGGCCGCTGAGGGGCCACCGCCGCTTCCGGCGGAAGGCCTTGAGCTTCGCCGGGCCCACTGGATCGCCGCTACCCAGATGATCGTCGATGCGACATGGTCAGCCCGAAGCCTCCAGAAAGCGGCTGCTCGCTGGGCGACCATCTCTTTGGTTCTCGGGCTCCCTGCGAGCGTCGTGGCGGCCCTCACGGCGGCGGGCGCCGGGGCCGCCGCCCTGTTGAGCAAGGTCCCTCTACTCACTGCCATCCTTGCTCTGGTGGCAGCTGTCATTGCTGCCGCCAAAGCCGTTTTGAAGCCGGATGAGACCTATCAGGGGTATGCCAGAAAGGGGGCGAGCTATCTCGCCCTGAGGAATGACACTCGCCAATTCCGAAGCATCAGGCTTCGGACACCTGCAATCGATGCGCAGGAGCTTGAGAAGGATCTCTCCGCCCTGAATCAGCGTTTGAACAGCCTCGGCCAACAACCTCCCATTCGGATTCCGACCTGGGCTTACAACGAGGCAAAGAGGAGCGTTGCTAAGGGCGAGTCGGAGTATGCAGGCGATCCCTTCTGGGAGGATCCACCCTTCTAATGGCCAAAACCATACCGGCTGCCTTCACTGAATTCGTCGGCCGAATCAAGCCGACCGACACTCAAGTGGCGACCATGCGGGTACGTCGGCAAGCGACACACGGCTACCTGGCGGAATCCTTCGGAGCAAGCTCCGATCTGCCTCTGCGGCGGACGGTGCTCATTGGGTCGGCGGAGCGAGGCACAATCATTCGGCCTGTCCAGGACATCGATGTCTTGGCCGTCTTTGATAACAGGAACCACATCTTTGAGCGGTACCGCGGGGATTCGAGGCAGTTCCTCTATCGGGTCCGCGACGCCCTGGCCCGTTTCCGGGTGAAGGTGGTCGGAGCCAGGGGGCAGGCGGTGCGCCTCTTCTATGCGGCCGATCCGTATGTGGACATCGCGCCGGTCTTCTCGCTCTCGGGCGGTGGTTATCTCCTCCCAGGAGGGGATGGAAGCTGGATCGAGACCGACCCGGAGTTCCACCAACGATGGTGGCAGGACCAATCAAAAGTGATCGGGGCAACCATGACACCGTTGGCGCAAATGTCGAAGGCTTGGAACCGAACCCACGGCCGTCATCTCAAGTCCTTTCATCTCGACATATTAGTGGCATCGGCTTTTCGCTCGCTGGGCCAAGACTACGCCGGTACCGCAGCCGCCCTCTTTGGATTCTATTCAACCCGCCACGCTCGACTTCATGTCGCTGACCCCGCTGGCAAGACCAAGGACCTCTCCGAATACATGACGAGGCTCGGCCGCCAGGAAGCTGAGAACGCATTTGATTCAGCGGCAGATCGCGCACGGAGGGCGCTGAAGCAGGCAGTCGCCGGGCACCCGGACGAAGCGATCCGGCTATGGGGGATCATCTTCGGGTCTGAGTTCCCCGCTTATGGCTAGCAGGGTTGCAAAGTAGCATCCCTGCGCCTGCCGACCTGCCGGATCGGGTGGTCGGAGGTGGGTACCGGTACAGTTTGGCGTGCCCGCCCCCCATTGCCTTGTGAGGTTGCTGAGCTCGAATGCAACGGGCCCTCCTGAGAATCACCCCGGTGTGAAGGGCTCGACCCCTGGCCAATCGGGCGGGAGGCCCAAGAGTTCATGGAGAGACTGCGCAGGCACTCGCCGCTCGGTGGTGCCATCCGAGCGGATGATCACGGTCGGCCAAGGGAGCTCGGCCTCAAATGGCGTATGGGCCCAGGGGCTGATGAAGACGGTCGGACTGGGGGTCAAGAAATGGGAGGGTCGAATGCCCCATACCGCAATCACCGCAGCGACGTCCCGGTTGATAGGACCGCGACGCGTATACCAGCAGCCGTCCGGAGCGCCTTGGAGCGGGCCCACTAAGGCGTTGAAGTGGGTCAGCTCGGTGGCCGAGTGCTCGCTGGTGTTGAGGTAGGCGAGAACGTAAGGATCAGGTAGAGCCCCGTAACGGTCGTGCTTGGCGCGGAATGCGCGTTGCATGGGTGAGACATGATCAACGATTTCTGCGACCCCCGACCCCTCGGATCCAAGAGTGGGAAGTCGCTGATCACTCGCCAGTGCCTTCTCTCCCCAGGGGTAGGCCATGAAGGTCAGTTGCCACCCGTGTTCAGCCCACCGCCATGTGGGGAGGGCAAAGACGCCCCCGCGTGTGTAGTCGGCCAGCACCTGTTCGCGGGAGAGGCCGCTAACCCAGGTGGATAACGCCTTGCGAAGGCCGGTTATGGGCGGCGAACTCGATCCGACGCGATCCCAGTGCACATCGAGAAAGAACCCCGAGATCTCCAATCGCTGCAGCGCGTCCAGTACGGCTCCAAGGCGGTTGTGCTCGGCCACCTTGTCGGTGGCGGGATTGGACGAGGTGGCCTCCAGGTAGAAGGCCGAAGGTTGCCGGGTTGCAAGGTAGTCCGGCCGGTTTCGCGTCCCGGACACTTCAGGTTCCGGTTCGAGCGTCCACCCGGAAGCGGTGAGAACCGTGTACAGGCACAGCTCCCACCACGCACCCATCTGCTCTTGCTCCGATTCCGAGCCGAAGCGCGTCAATAGCCGGCTGGCGTGGGATCCCGGGTAACGCCCCACCCAGTCGTTGATCACCTCTCTGACGGCGGCGAAGTAGGGATCAGCGACGCGATCCAAGAACCGGAAGGTCGTCTCGCTATGCTGCATAGGCTCTGGGTGAGATCGAGCCCAATCCCCGAAGAAGATGGGCGGCCGGGGCACGGAGACGGACATCGGCTCGCTACTCGGATACAGCGGGGGGAGGGTGAAGTTCAGCTTCCATTTGGAGCAATTGGCCCTGCAGTTCTGGAGCCTGAAAGGATGTTGGAATATCGACCACGTTCACACCGGGACGTCCGAGACCAACGTGCGTGTGGCCCCCGGTGCCGAGGTCGAAAGGATCACCGCCGATGCTCTTGCGCGGATACGGAGACGTCGGTTCCGCACCCACGCTCTCAGCCATGATTCTGGCCATCTCGGCATCGTTGAAGCGCAGAGCCGTGGCGCCCACTCGCCGAAGGATAGGCGACAGGCGCCGGCGGACCTGCGGCTCAGCCTCCCGGATCCTCTTGGCAGCCGACACACTGACAGCGCGAAGCCTTGCCTCCGCATCGGCAGCAGAGACCGCGGCATAGTACGTAGCCAAGCAGACGGCAGCTAAGGCATCCTCGGCATGCATAGGCTGCCGCTCGGCCAGAGCTGCATCGATGAGCAAGGCTGACAGTTCAGTAATGGCCCGGTTGAGCTCCTCTCGCTGTCCGATGCCGAGGAGGCAGAGAATCGTTGTTGCGGCTGCCTCGACGGTGTACATTCGCTGAGAGGAGTCGGGGCGCGGGTGATTGAAGATCTCCCGGTGCAAGCCGGCAAGGGAGAGAACGAGGTTATCCCACTGCCGACGGTGATAATCCTCGTCTTCTGCAGGAGCGGTAGCGAGCGCCTGACACAAGCGAGGCAGCGAGAACTGGCTCATCGGGGCGACTAACCCATGGCCAGGACCCAAGCCGCTTCGCTCGTTACCGATAATCTTGTGTAGTCCCTCCGCGATGTCCTCCGCGTTGGCATGCCTCATGACGTCGAGTGAGTGACTCTCGGCAAGACGGAAGAGCAGCTCGGCTAGTCCTGCGCTGGCAATTCTGGAGGTGTAAGGGAGCGGCTCCGCTGTCGCGGCCCCAATCGCGATCAGGGTCTTCACCGGCGTTGTCAGGACCGCAAACTTCTCGGCCGCTACACATGCCTTCCCGATGCCAGCGATGCCGTCCGCCGCCAGGTTGGCCGCGGGTGACCGTCTGTCCGTCCCGGAGAGCTCAACGACATCTTTGAGGGTCTGACAGAGGAGATGACTACCCTCATCTAGTTCGGCATTGAGAGGATTGCGATACGCGCCGGTTGTCTTGCCAAGGGCCGTCACTCCCTCTACAACTGTTGGGAGGAGCAGTCCCACTGAGTCTTTGGCGTGGCGCTCCACGAGCTCTTGGCTACGGGCATAGAGCCAGGAGATGTATTCGTCGTAGTAGACAAGGGCCTTCATTTGTAGGTAACGGGCTAGGATGTCGTTCCAAGCTGAGAAACCAGCGGCGACCACGTCGATGTCTGACTTGGCGCCTCCAGTCACGATCAGGCTGAGGATAGACTCACTCGGTTGGCGAGCTGCGGTCGCTGTGCCGCCCTCGTGCTGCAGCCGCCTTAGAGCGTCGTCTCTCTGCAGACGGATCAGGCTGACCGGGTCGAAGTGTTTGAAGAGCTGCAAGACGGCTGCCCAACTCGTGATAAGGGAGGCCGCCAATACGAAGCCGGCTGCCGCGCCCGTCGACAGGTCGGTACGCCAGAGGGTCAGGCCGACTAGGACGCCGACGCCGAGGCCTTCGCAGACGGCCACGATTAGCCAGGTCGATCGTGAGAGTAGCGGCGTGACAACGGAGCGGGCGTAGGTTTCCGAGAGGTGCTGGGCAAGCACGGAGACCAAACCCACGGTTACTGCGGCCGTTGCTAGGAGCAGCGCAACGATGGCGAAGACCGATCCGCGGTCTAACTGACCTTTGAAGGGGTGCAGGACCATAAGGAGGCCCGTTGCCACGGCGGCAATTGCCCAAGGGGTGATCGTATAGATGAGGGCCCGCGCATCAAAGATCCGGATGCGGTGCTTCGTCCTAGAGAAGATGGCTGTGATCATCCGGAGGCCGTGCTGAGCCTGGCGCCGGAAACCCATGGCTTACAAGTGTAGTGAAGCCGGAGATAGCTGTGCTAGTGATGTGCAGACGGGCGGGGGGCGCTCCTCACACCCTTCAGACCAAGTCGATCCTCTCCGGCCTGAAGACCCTTCTGCCGAAGCTCCGGGCGATGGTGATCCTCTCGAGAACCACACTCAGCACTGCCCTCTGCTGATCGACCGACAAGTTCGGCCAGCGATCGAGAGGGGGAAGGTGACCAGGGTGGTCTGACCCTGGGTGCGAGCTAGCCCTTTCTCCGCTTGCTCGATCTGCCTCTCCAGCGGTGCCACTGCAGCCAACCAAGCTGTGGCGGAGACCTTTCCCTTGGCGTGGAGCTCCCCAATCTCTGCCAGTCTCTCCTTGGCCTTCTGAATCTCAGCGATAGCCTTCTCGTCATCTGGGTACCCGTTGGATTGAGCAACGGGAAGCTCGTCTCCAATTCGGTAGAGCGCAGCGTTGACGACGATCTCTTCGAGCGGCTCTGCCATGATGCTCGTACTACAACGGGGGGCAGCCGTAGGCGCGGGTGGTGTCATTGCACCGTTTGGTCATCATCCGCTCGCCGCACGGGGCTCAGCGGAGCAGTCCGGTGAGAAGCGCTCTGCCTTTGGGGGCAGCCTCACCCGGCGGATAGAGAGCTTGGATTCTGGCTGTCTCTGCCGGCGTAATGATCCCGGGCCAGCTCGCCTTGGCGACAATCTCCCCACGGTAGAACCACATCGCTGGCGACCGACTGCCACGGCGATCAGACGGTTCTGGGCTCATCTTCGCTCTCGGGCTGATCGCCAAGCCATTTCAACGACAGACCACTAGGCTGGCGCGAGGCCGGGTGACCGGCCGTGACGCGGCACCTGACCCACGCGCAACTAGAGCTTGCCGTGGAGGTTCTGGCTGGCCTCGTCCACGACGAGTGCCTTCGCCGGCCTCTCGCAGAGATCGCCTGGCTACCCGGCGCCGACATCCGGCGCAGGGGGTGATCCGCCGGGACCATCGCCTCCATGCTCACCGTGGTGAGCATCGTCATCTGCAGATCGGGGCGGCCACGCATTCGAGATCTCCTGCTGGGACGCGTCCCCCCAAGACTCTCACACCTGTGTTTAACCCGGCAAGCCCCTCCCGGGGTTCTTAGCACCCTGCTAGTGCTCAGGTTGACGGTGTGGCTTTGGTCTCCCGACCGCGGTATTAGGGCGGATCGCCTTGAGGAATGGACGGCCGAGCTGCGCGCCATGAATCCCAAAGAACGGCCCGCCCACGCTGGTTCACTCTTGTGGGAGGGGTTCCTTCGCTCATCGTCGCGGCTGCCTAGCCGCATCGTTGCCGTAGTCAGCCGCCGTCGATCGCGCGAGCTGCCCCTCCTCAACCCTTACGATTTGCTCCGGGACGCCGACATCGTTGCGATCGGCACTGACGGCGCAGAGCTGCCGGTGCAGTGGGACCCGGAGACCGACTCGCTCTCCTTTCTCAGCGGCTACCTCGACGACGACACTAGGGCGTGGGTGCACCACATGCCCCCGATGGAACGCGGCGACAACGTCACGTTCCTCTTCGAGATCAAGGCTGGATCGCCGCCCATAACCCCTCACAGCGTCCGCATCTACTCCTTACCAGGGCACTCACTTGCTTGACACGGGCCACGTCGAGTCCTCAAGTGCAAGGAGGTACCGGGGATTCGAGTGTCAAGATTCTGGACTTCCCCGGGCGTCCAGGCTCTCCACCCATCGCTCCATAGCGGTGAGGTGGTCGGGTGTGAGGCCGACGTTCTTCCGCGGTCGGATCAAGAGCGTCGGCACTGAGAGCCTATGCGCCCATGGCCTGCCGCTCAAGTCCAGCCGGAGGTCGTCATCGGCCCAGATAAATGGCCGGACCCCGTGGTCAGCGAACCAGCCCTCGATGGCCCGGCGCTTGTCCCAGGGCCGATCTCTCGGAGGCAAGCGGAGCCAGGGCATCCCCGGCCAGCCGAGCTGGGCACTCAGCCCGCGGTCCCCGTCGACGAGGCCCTGCCAGGTCGAGCACCAGGTCCGGTCAACCGGCAGAGCGGTCAAGCGGGCGATGCACTCCGGGGCGACGAAGACCGACTTCCCCACCGAGAGCCGGCGCCAGCTTGACCAGCTCTGCGGCAGCGGCCCCATGCTCGCGCCGGCAATTGGCGAGACCACGCCATCTACGTCGAAGAATGCTACCGGCCGACGGTCGGCAGGTCCACTCTCAGAGGCCACCGTCACGCCCATCGACCGGCCGGTACCCAGTCCCTCTCGCGCACGATGGGCACAAGGTCGCGTACCACCCGTCGTGCTCCACGAGCGCGGCGGCTCCGCCACACCTCTCGCACGTGCGCTCGGACGCGCTCTCCGCCTGGTCGACCAACGCTGCCATCGCGTCGTATACCGCCGGTGCGCAATCGAAATCCCACCGAAGGGTGCCGTACTTCTCGGTGACTTCGAGCACCCTGAAGTTGGGATCCAAGGCGGCCAGTTCGCGCTCCAACTCAATGATCAACCCGTACCACCCCTTGGCGCATCCAATGGATCGGTTGTACCCCTCCGGAATCCGGCTTAGGATGCGCGCAAGGCCAGCAGCGAAGGGTCCAGCGTCCCGCGGAACTCGCCGGTTTCCAGGCGAACCCCTGTCGTCGCGCCTCGAGGCGCCGGCACGTGGCTGGCCATCCTTATCGGCATCCGTCATTGCGCAGCACCGCCCAGCTGCCACCTCCGCGCCGCTCGAAAGCCCGTATCCAGGCTTCGGTGGCCGGATGCATAGGCCCGCAGCTCCTTCGGCCGTAGTGCGTCTCGTCGCTCGCAGCCAAGACTACGAGTGTGGGCTCGTTATCGGTACCCGGAAAGATGATTGCCTTCGAGGAGACCGCTGGGTGGCCGTCGACCTTGGCCAGGAGTGCCAGCAGGTTCCGCCGGCTGAGGGTAACCTGCACCACGCTGCCATCGACGCGATCCAGCCGCATCTCAGCCGATCTCCGGGTGAGCCCCGAGCTCGGCTCGTGCCGCGGCGAGCCAGCGGTAGGTCCACTCCTCAGCGAGCGTCCGCGTGTCCGCGAAAACTATCTGGACCGCAGGATACCTGATGCTCAGGACTGCAACTAGGTTGATGAGGAAGCCCGGAGCCACGTACTGCACCGAAAGCAGGTTCCCGTAGCGTCCCTCCACGACGACGGCTCCTCGTGGCAGCGTTGCTAGCTCGTCCATGACATGAGGCAAGGTTCCCTTCACTACGGATTGCGCGAAGTCGGCCACCGACTTCCGCTCGGCGGCAGCCAACCCGCGTGCAGTCAGCGTGGCGTAGTCGCCGACGTCCAGCCGCAGCCTGACAGTGGTCACTGCCCGTCCCGCGAAGCTGTAGGGGCGGCGCTCCCGTGTGTCGATTTGGATAGGAACGACGCCACCCCCGGGGGGACGACGCGTTGGCACGCGAATGCTGGGGCGCAGGCCCAGGGTGGTGGACCGGGTGTTCCACCAGGCCTTGCCTGAGCCGTCTTCCATGAAGTGGATCTGACTCCGGCGTTCCAACGAGCGGGCCGCCACTAGAGTCACGAGCGGGCCCGCTCGCTGGCAGGCGACGAGAGCCACCTCTTTCTCCAGCGCGTAGGAGGCGGGTAGCGATCGCACCTGGAGGCACAGGACCGGGCGCTCCTGAGGCCACCGCGCGGTTGCCAACAACTTGAGCCCCGGCTCTGTGGGCACCTCGAGCGCCCACGTCATCCGCGCCGCGCCCGGGCATCGGTAGATTCTCAGGGTCAGTCCTGGCTTGCCGCCGTCTTCCGCCTCGGGCGACGTGGCTCCGTAGCGTGGCTCGAACATGCTCATCTCAGCCTTTCGGGTCCGTGTCGGAATGGTCAGGCCAGAGCGCCCGCATCACCTCCAGCAGCACGGCATAGGTGCGGTCGTAGCGCTGCACCATCGAGGTCGACTTCCAGTCGAGGAGCCTTGCGATATTCGCGAGGGCAATCCCTTTGGCGAAAAGCGTAGCGACCAGGCCAGACCTCAGAGAACGAGAATCGAAGTCACCCGAGAGCCCAGCGTCGCGCGCCCGGCGCCTCACGACCTCGTCGACATCCTCACGCGACACGGCTCGCACCGGTTGCTTGAAGGCGTTGCCCGCTGGCTGAATGGCGGGGAAGAGCGGCATCTCGCGAGCGATCTCCAGTGGGCTACCTCCGATCTCCGACGCCACTCGTTCGCACCAGCGCAGAAGGGCCGCTCCCGGGGAGGTCACATCGTTGGTGATCGGGAGCGGGATCACATGCCTGTCGGCCGTGGAGCCGGTCTTCGGCGATTCGAGGGACAAGTCGACGCGATCGGCGTGAATGGCAGCTTGCCCCCACCGCGCGGTCCCGTAATTGGCAGCGCGCATCCCGGTGGCGAACCCCACGCCGAGAAGGGCGCTATCTCGAACATCACGCAGTGAGGGCTCCCCCGAGGCCACATCTTCCGCCCCGTGGCTGCGGTCCCCGATGGTGAGGAGCGCCGTCTTCAGCAGCGGCTCGGTCAGAGCGTCCTTCCGGTGCGGTCCACTCGCGCGGGCGGCCAGACCCCTCTCGATGCCGTCTGCGATGCTCTTCGTGGGTGCAGCCTTACTCCCTCCATCCGCATCAGGCGACCTGCCCTCGCGCGGTTGCCGGGCTGGCTGGTCCTCGGAGCTGGCCATCATCTCATTCTCCTGATTCCGCCTGGCCGCGGCCAGGCCAGAGCGCCCTCATCACCTTCATCAGCACGGCATAGGTGCGGTCGTAGCGCTGCACCATGGCGGTTGACTTCCAGTCGACGATCTGCGCGATATGTGCGTGATCGACTCCTTTGGCAATCAGCGTCGTGACCAAGCCGGATCGCAGCGAGTGGGAGCCGAAATCACCCTTGAGCCCGGCATCGTGCGCACGGCGCTTCACGATCCAGGAGACGTCATCACATGACACGGCTCGCAGGGGTTGCTTGAAAGTGCTACCGGCTGACTGAATGGCGGGGAAGAGCGGCATGTCCCGAGCAATTTCGAGCGGGTCACCCCCGATCTCCGACGCCACCCGGTCACGCCAGGCTAGAAGTGCCGCTCCCGGCGAGGTCACATCGTCGGTGATCGGGAGTGGCACGACATGCCCGTCAGCCTTGCGATCGGTCTTCGACCATGCTAGGTCCAAGTCAACGCGATCGGGGTGGATCGTCGCGTGCTTCCAACACGCGATCTCGTGATTGGATCCGCGCATCCCGGTGGCGAAGCCGACGGTGAGTTGCGCCTTATCGCGGACATCAAGCAGGGAGGGGCGAGTGGCGTGCACGACGATCTCCTCAAGGTCCTCGACGGACATGCGGTCGAAGTCCACGACCGCGCCTGCCGGCGAGCTTGACGCCACACAGTGCAGGCGCCGTGACAGAGCTTGCGGCGTGAAACCCCGTAAGCCCACCCCACGTCGCAAGAGTGGCCCTGGCGAGGTGCACATGGGCAGCAGGCGCTCGACGGCCGACACCGGACAGAGGGGCCCGCCGGTGCGCGTCAGTTCGATGACCGCATCGCCTCTGACCCCGCGCCCTCGGGCGGGCATCCGGATAGTGAGCCGGTCCCCGTCGATGGTCACCCATTCCACCATCAGCGCGGCGATCTCCGTCGGCGTCAGGTTGGCAATCCGCAGGGTCAGGAGGACGGCATCTTGATGGCGGCGGCTTCGCTCATCGATGGCGACGAGCACCTTCTCCAGGAGCGGCTCCGTCAGGCCATCCTTGTGGTGCGGGCCCCCATCGGCGGCCGCGAGCGCGTTCTCGATGCCGTGGGCCACCTGCTTCACGTGCGGATGCTGTCCGGGAGCGGGAAGGCCATCCAGAGCGTAGAGGCGGTTGAGGGCGTTGAGGCGGTTGTAGATCGTGGACCATCTCCGCCCCATCCCCGCCATCCAGCTGAGGTACATGCCCACGGTGATGCTGTCATCCTCGGACAGCGCGACCGGGTACCCCAGGTGTTGCAGGAACGCGATGTATCTCAGCGCGCCTTCCGCATAGGTGGCACGAGTGTTGGGAGCCAGACTGTTCGCCGCATACTCGATGCTCTTCCTCAGCAGTTCGGCTTCCTCCGCGGTGGCGGCCGAACCGAGCGCTTCCAGTCTCTTGGCGGCACCAATGGGTGGGGCATCGAAATCCAGGCCGAGCCACGCCTTGACCAGCGCGATTCGATCTGACCGGCCCTTCAGTACCCGGAGTTGGGGGCGTCCCAGGCGCGGCGGCGCGGCAGCGGGGTGGTCCGCATCGCGGCTCCCTGTCGCCTGACTGCGGTCGATCACGGCACACACCGCCATCGGCGCCGAGCGGCAGGCGCCGCAGGGACGCCGCTCCGAAGGGACAGGGCCGAGGGCCGGACAGCCTGGACGCGCGGAGCATCGGACACCCTCCGCCTCCACGGTGCTGTGGTCACACCACGGAGCACCGCTCGGGCCAGGCGCACCGGCTGGTCGTCACGGATCACGTCATACGCCCCATATCGTCGCATTATGCGCGCTAAGTCGCATATTGTCAAATTACGACGCGGGGCTGCGTGCCGCTCGTAGAGTGGGTCGGCGTGGGCTCGCCCGTTGACCTGCTGACCGTCGAGGAGGCGGCCGCCTACCTCGAGGTCCATCGCGCCACCCTCTACCGGTGGGTCAAGGAAGGGCTGGTGGCCTACTACACCGTCGGCTCGCGGCGCAAACGCTTCCGTCGAGAGGACCTGGACGCCGCCTACCGTCGTATCGAGGCGGCGGGGGGAGCGGACGGTCCGGCTCATGCGGCAACCCCCGGGTCGACGTAGCGCTTTGCGACCGGCCGCGACCGGTGCCGGCCGAGCCGCATCCGCTCGCCCTCGGAGGCACCCGCCCGAGCGAACGTGGTGATCGCCCCACGCCGCATGCTGCGACCGGAGATGCCGAGGTGCCCCAGGCCGGCTGCCCGGGCCGCGAGGCGGACCACCCTGCCGACGTCGTCGCCGCTCATCCGCCGACCGCTCCAGGTCCAGCTCTGGACGATCGCGAAGAGCGGCCCGGATACGATGCCGCGGTGCTCCAGGGCGCAGAGGAGCGCGCCAAGCCGGCATGCGGGACAGGCAGGGCCACACCCGGAGCTGTGCAGGACCCCCGTCCAGAAGCCGACCCGCTCGTACTTGTGAGGCCCGACCCAGACGTCATAGCCGCCGTCCGGGCGCGGTCGGATCCGCTCCAGTCGCAGGGTGGGCAGCGCAGTGGGCCGCAGCGCCCCGGACCCCTCACCGACACAGATCAGCGCCGCATCGCGCAGGCGCCTCAGGTAGTGGGGGTCGAGCTCGGCCAGCACGGCCCGCACCTCCTCGTCGGTCATGCCTGCGGTGATGAACGGCAGCAGCGGCAGCTCAGGGTGACCGGCCAGGCGCGCGGCGCGCTGCACCTGCCGGAGCACGGCCGCGCTCAGGGCGCGCGGGTCACTCTCCGCCCGCCTCTGCCCACCACAGGCCTGAACACCGAAGAGGAGCCCCCGCCCCTGCGGCCCACAGCCCTTCAGACGGTCCACGGCGCCCACCGGATCCAGGTCATCGTCACGCTGGGCGAGCTGGACCACCTCGGGCGGTGAATCACCCTTCCCTGCCTCGATCCCTCCCAGCCGGAGTGCCATGCCCGTCTCGGTTCGCCAGGCGTCCTCAGGCCGGCACCCGAGCACGCGTTCCAGGGGGATCCTGGCGCTGCGGCTGACCAGCACCACGGCCCGGACCCGGTCCACCACCAGGGCTGCCCCCGCGCTGGGGACGCGGTCCAACGTCGCCGCCAGGCGCTCGAGGGTCTTGCCATCCACGGGGAAGGCGCGCCGCTCGCGCCGGCTCCGATGGGTTCTTCGCAGCGCCTTCATGACCATCTTCACCCGCCACGAGTCCCTCGCCACCGGGAGCCCCTGGTCAAAGCACTCTCGGTTCACGGCACGGACGACGTTGGCTAGCGTGTTCCAGGCGAGGTCCTCATGGGCGGCGAGGAAGAGACAGAGCGTCTCCGGGTCGGTGGGCTCCAGCCCACCTCCCTGTCGGTCACTCCACTGCGCGATCCGCCGGAAGCTCGCCCCATATCCGGTCCGCGTGGCAGGCGCGATCGTGGACGCGAAGTCGGTGCCCTTGAGAGGGTGGTCTGCGGTCGGCGTCGCCAGCCGAGGCTCCCCCGTCGCCTTCGCCGGACCGGTGACGAGCAGCGGCCCAGCGGAGAGGTGACTCAGCTCCTTCCGCCAAGCCGGAAGGTCGATCTCCGCCTCGGCGCTTATGGCTCCGGTGCGCAGAAGAGCCTCCCGGAGGCAAGTGCGAGCGTCGGCAGAGCCCGGCACGGCGTCCTCAGCGCCTCGCTTCGTCGGCAGCAGAGGGAAGAGGTGATGGCCCTCCTCGATGCCGGCGGCGGCCACCCATTCCTGTATGGCGCGGACCAGACACAGGTGGGCGTCGCTCACCGCGGTGAAGCTGACCGTCCGACTGGCCCCCTGAGGCTGCGGGAATACCACTACGACGTCTTGCCCGTCGGCGGTGACCAGCCTGGCCGGTGAGAACCTCAAAGGGCTCCTCGGTTGCCAACCCCAGGAGGAGCGTCGCCTTGGCTCGCTGCCAGGTCATCCAGTGCACGTCGGTGCGGAGCAGGCGGGCGCGGAGATCCAGTTGAGCCTCGGTGGTCGAGAGTGAAGGCAGCCGGGCGGCCAAAGCCTCCCGGACGGTGGTGAGCACCCGTTGGAGGCGCGGCCCGCCGGATGAGGTGAGGACGTCAAATAGATAGCCGCTCCTGCGCGGCAGGGCCAGGAGCGCGGTCACCACCCTCACCGGGTCCTGCACCGGATCCGCCTCGGTGTCGATGACGGCGACGGGCCGGGGGAACGAGCCGTCGCCGGCGTCCGGCCCGGTGACCTCGAGCCGATCACCATGCACGACGACGTCGTCGGCGGCGATCCGCGCCACCGTCTCCTCGGGCCAGAGCGTGTGCGCGGCGAGGAGCAGCGCCCCCTGCCGGCTCAAACTCTCGGCTCTCGTCCGGCTCTGGGAGGTCTCGGGTGGGGTGGTGGCGAATCTTCGGAGGCCGGCCGCGGTGAGGGTCGGGGCCGGAGGACGGCCCCGGGCTTCGCCCCTGATGCCCGCAAGCACGGCGCGGATCTCGGGGAGCAGCTGCCATCCGTGCTGGTGCAGCGGGCTGGCCACGCCCGCCTTCCGGTGAGCCGCCGCGATGGCGGCGACCGCGGCGTCGAGGTTGCAGGGCCCCTTGCCCGCCCGGCCCGAGAGGTACATCTCCACCGCCCACGGCTCGGCCGGCACCGGTGGGTAATCCCGGGCCGCGCACCAGTCGATCCAGGCGGTGCCCTCGCGGTCGAGGCGCCGCTGGTACCGCGGGCAGTACGCCGCGGCGATGAGCTCCTCCACCCGCCCTCTCAGGGCCTCGAGCGTCGCATCACCGGCAACTGACCCAATAAAACTACGAGAATCACGGGTCAGTTTCTCGGGGAAAGGCTGCGCCTTTCCCCCAACCTTCCCCGCGTCCGAGACCGTCTCCGAGCCGGCCACGTCTTCGGACTGGTGGCGTCCCGGGGAGGACTTGGCCGGGCGCGAGTCGCGCTCACCAGCGCCGGCCAACCCCGGGCCCGCCTGAACCACACCCGCGACCGCAGGGCTGGCGGGGCTGCCTCCTGTCTCCGACTCGCCACCCGCTGGCGGAGGATTCACGGTGCCGACGGTCGAGGACGGGCCCGCCGACGTATCCGCTGGCTCGTTAGCCGCCGACGAAAGCGCGGGGCGCCCACCCTCCTGCACGCTCTGTCGAAGGCCGCTCGAACCCACGGTGGGCGCCGTGGCGGTCGGGCAGGCGCCACCGCCGCCGGAAACCGCATGCGGTCCGCGACCGCTACCGCCGAACGAGAGGGGCAGCGTGAGCTGGACGCCCGCGAGCGGAGAGGTGCCGCCCACCTCCTCTCGCCTGCTGGGCCGGGCTGTCCGCTGCGTGGTCATCACGGATCCACCGTAGGCAGCTTCCTCGCAGCACACAACACCACTGCCCGCTCGGTCCCGAGGCGTGTTCAGGACAGGCTGAAGCGCGATCGCCAGCGCCGGCTGACAGGTCATAACCCTGGGCGTGGCGCCCAGGTCTTGGTTCTGGCTTGCCCCGGCCAACCGCGTCGTGGTCATCACGGCTGCACCGTATCCGGCCTCCTCGCAGCACACAACACCACTGCCCGCGCTAGCCCGGGAAGTGCTTAAGACGGGTTCAACCGCGATCCCCGGCACCGGCTGAAAGCCCATCAGCGGGTGGGCGGCCCTGGCCGACGTCGCCGCGCTCACCAGCCGTCACCGTAGATGGCCGAGCCGACGCCAATTCCGTCCCCCCGTGCCCTTGCCCGCTGGCGCCCAGTCAAGGTGGAGACGTGTCGATAACCCCTCAGCCGGGAACAGGCCGGGCAGAGGGAGGCGAACCAACCATAACGATCCATGAGCCGCCCGGGCTGCCCGCACGCCTCACAGATGGTCATCGAGGCCTTCTCTGCCGCCCGCACCAGGACCGAGATATCCACAAATTTGGCCAGTACGGCGTCGTCGCAGAGGTCTCCCGTCGCCCCACTGTCGTACCAGAGCTCTCCGAACATCGCGTCGACCCTGAAGATGCGATACGCCGGGTCGAGGGCGGCGATCTTCCGATCGAGGTCGGTGATAAGGGCGTACCAGCCCTGGCCAACCCTGATCCGCCGACCTTGCCCGGGGAGGATCCGTCGGAGGATCTGCTCCAACCCGGGGGCAAACCCCCCGGCATCAGCGGGGAGCCGAACGCGGCGGCTCATCCACTCGGCCTCACCGTGGGCCGCCAAAGACGAGGCCGGAGCCGCCTCGCACTCCGCCAGTGCGGCGGCGAGTGAACTCTGTACCTCCACCGCACCCTCCGAAGGCTCCTCGTTCTGATCCATCTCTTCGTTCCCTTGCTCCTTCTCCGCCGTGCATCTCGGCGGTCCATGGCCACCGCTCGCATTCGGGTCGGTGACCTCGCCGAGGCCATCCCCATCGAACGCCGAACGGCCGGAGCGCCATAGCTCTTTGGCGGCCAATTGGGAGCTTTTCGGGGCCTTTCGGAGCTATCGGCGAACTGTTAAGGAAACCTCGGACGAAAAGTCACGGCCCGTCGCAAAAGAGAGTCCTGTAGACGCCTTCCGTGCTGATCCCGGTCCGTGCTAGGGGGGTGCGCTGCGATCGCTGAGCCGCGGATCTCCGGGCCGATCGACCGGCGGCCGGCGTATCCTCCGACCGTCCCGATGACCACCACGCCCCCCGCGGGTCTCGCCAGCTTCCGTGCTTGGATGTCCCGCGCCGAGGCCGCCTGGCCCGTGTTTCGGGCGCGACGGGTCGAGCGGCTAGCGGAAGGTCGGCGCTACGCGGGGGCGCCGGAGAAGGTGGCCGAGAACATCGTCGAGGACCTGCTCACTGGGATCCTCGGCTGGACGCTATCGGACATCAACCATCAGGTGGAGCGCTGCGACATCCTGGTCACCCACCTTGGCGTGCGCCGGCTGCTGATCGAGACCAAGCGTCCGGGCGCCCTCAGCGGCCCACGAGCCGTCGAGGCCGCCTTCCTTCAGGCCCAGGGATACGCGGAGACGCTCCGGATGGGCCTGGTCGCGGTGAGTGACGGGGCGCACCTCCTCGCCGCTGACCTTGTCCCCGGAGGACGCCGCCCGCGGGCCGAGGCGGACGTCTCCATAGGGGAGGTAGACCAGAACCTCTGGTGGTTGAGCCCCGACGGTGTCTATCGGAACCCCGTACCGCTCCCCCACCCTGCGGCATGCACGCCCGCCTCAAGCCAGGAACCGGGGGAGTCATCTGACGCCCTCGGTCTCCTTCATCCCAAGTACCAGCTGCCGGTGACCTGCTTCGCCTACGTCGGCTCCGTCACCCATCCCAGCACCTGGCACCTTCCCTACCTCGACGCCCAGGGTGAGATCGACCACAGCCGGCTGCCCAAGGCCATCCAGGCGGTCCTCACCAACTACCGCGGCGCCCACGTCAGCAGCATCCCCGAAGAGGCGGTGCCGCTGGTTCTCCGGCGGCTCGCCGCGGCAGCGCGCCGGGCAGGCAGGATGCCGCCCGAGTGCCTCGAGCCGGCTGCGGTATACGTGCAGCTCGCTCAGGCCCTCCTCCAGTTCGCTCCGGGCGGCGAAGAGGATCCGGCCCTTCAGCCGAGGTGAGCCGGTCCAAGCTCACCTGGGCGGGGTCTGGGCCTTCCTCTGCGGGCTGACCGGCGGGCGTCCAGCTCCCAACCGGTCGCACCCGCCCATCATCGCAATACGTCCAACCACTCCTCTTAACTAATAGGAGGCTCCGGCGGCCCGCCTGCTCCGGAGACGGTAGTCGTGGTCCGTGACGGGATTAAGGCCGTTGAACTGCGCGCTACGGAGTCGACCGGGCGACACTCCAGGCGAGGTTCTGGTGCTCGCCGCCTCGCCTCGAGGCGGTAAATGGAAACGCCACCTGACCGCGGACCAGCAAGGGCTGGCGGCGTGGCTTCCCTCGCGGATGCTCCTCTGCCCTGGTCGTCGCTGCCCCACCTCCAGACAAGGAAGAGAGCGGCCGGCATCACCCCTGAGCACCTGGACCGCGTGACCGGTGCCGTCAACCTGATCCTAATGGACGCCCCTGGGGAGAGCATGGGGGTTCCCGGGCGCGGCACCTCGGCGCCACACTCGACGCCACAGGCATCAGTGCGGTGATCCGGGAGGTTGAGCGTCGAGCAGTGCGGCTCGCCGACCGCGTCTCGCCGGGCATCGTCTGGGGCGGACTGCCCGGCCCGGTGTGGACGACCCCGCAGATGCTGCGGGTGGAGCGCGCGATCGTGGCCCTGGCGGCCGAGCCGGCGGAGACGCCGCGACTGTCGGTGCCGGAGACCGCCGTGGCCCGCGCCATCGCGGCGGAGGCCGGCCGCGGCCGGGGACCCGGACGCCGAGCAGGAGGCCGCGGTGCGCGCGCTGTGCTCGCCGTCGGGCTTCGTGGCGCTCATCGGGGTGGCGGGTTCAGGCAAGACGACCGTCTGCCGTCCGGCGGTGGCGGCGCTGACCCAGGCCGACTACGAGGTGATCGGGGTGTCACTCAGCGAGGGCGCGACCCAGGTATTGCGTGCCGAGACAAGCGCTGAGAGCTGGATAGGCGTACGGCGTGGAGGTCGTAGTCGGCGGCGGGGCAGCAGTTGGGGTTGGCGAGGCCGGACTCGGCGATGGCGCGGCTGTGGAGCTCGAGGTCGGCGACGACGAGAGTGAGGTTCCACTGGGCCCTCCTCCAGTACCGCAGGCCGCCAGGGCAGCCCCCAGGAGGAAGCCCATCGCCGTTGTCGCTCTCACTGCCGACCTCATCCTTCGGACAGTAAGACGGGATGAGTCAGGAGAAAGTTGCACCGGGTCCGCTTCGGTGTCCTGCGCCTCAGCCAAACCCGGCCCGCAGCCTTGCTCTAGTGAGAGGACCGAACACACTGGGCTGGCCCAGTGTTGGGGAATCACATCTATGAAGGGGTCGTCCTTGTCAAGGGGGTCGTGGGCGTTTGGGAGAAGATCGGGGAGGTGGACGGTGGTCGTTGGCCGCGGTGACCACGGGGTGCGGTCGGGCGATCAGACCACACATCTATTCGGGGGAGTTCCCATGGTGGGCATGCGGCCTGGGCGGCTCAATCACTATGAGCAGCCGCCCGACGGTCGGGGGCTATGTGATTCTCGAGCGCGCCTGACCAGGTTCGACGAGCAACTCATGCTGCGGCCAGCGGGTACGCCGCGCATCCTGCTGGGTCGCGCAACGCGTAGAAGCAGAGACAGAGCAGGCGGCGCGCCAGGGCCAGCCGGGCGATCTTGAGACCGCGGCGTCGGGCGATACGCGCTTCGAACTGACGAAGGTCGGGAGCTCTTCCGGTGTGGTTGGTGGCTGCCTCCACCAGGATCCAGCGCAGCCAGCGCGAGCCCTGCTTGGAGATGTGCCCTCGCCGGGTGTGCTCGGCGCTGGAGCGCTCGGTGGGGGTGAGCCCGGCCCAGGAGCAGAGTTGGTCGGCGCGGTGAAACCGACTGACATCCCAGACCTCGGCGATCACCGTCGCCGCGGCCACGAAGCCGATCCCCGGTATCCGCATCAGCCGAGGCAGGGCGGGATGCTTGCCGAACACCGCCTTCATCTCGCCATCGACGCTCTCGACCTCGATGGTGAGGGCGTCGATGAGTCGGAGGCACCCATCGATGCGGTGGCGCGAGAGGGGCGGCAGCTCGAGCTGAGGGAGCAGCCGACGCCCTGCCACCCCGAAAAGGTCGCTCATCTCGGGGGTGATGCCGTGATCGGCGAGCACCGCGTGGACCTGGCAGCGCAGGCGCGAGCGGATGCGCACCAGCGCTGCCCGAGAGCGGACCAGCCGGCGGGCCTCGCGGGCTTCCGGTGGCGCGATCCACGCCTCGGGCAGCAGGTGGGTGCGCAGCAGCTGGGCCAGGGTGGTGGCGTCGATGGTGTCGTTCTTCACCCGCGCTGAGGCGATCGCCCGCGTTGCCAGGGGGTGCGACATGTGAGCGGGTATGCCGACGTCGTCGAGGAGGTCAGCTAGCCAGCCCCACCCGTATGTGGCCTCGAAGGCCACCTCGAAGGACCCGGGCTCGAGCTCGCCGAAGACACGTAGGAAGTCCGTCGGCGAGCTCGAGATCCGGCGCTTCCAAACGACGCTTCCCAGGTCGTCGACGCCGACCAGGTCCGAGCGTCGGCGGTGCAGGTCAATGCCAACCGATACCATGTGCTGGGGTCTCCCTTTCCGGGCCGTTGCTTCTGCCGGAAGTGGCCTCTCCCTCAACGGGGGAGGCGGGAGGCCTCCCTCTTCATGGCATCACTTGACGCCTGCACCCCAACTTGGTCTCATGCCGGTCCCTTGGCGTTGCGATTCGTCCCCAGGGGCGCTGCGCAGCCAGCGCCCGGCGCCCGCGCATTCAGGGTTAGGCTGATGTGAAAGTCGGCCTACCCAGCTTCACGGAGCCCGAACCCAGGGTGACTCAGGCGTCACGGTCGGGGCGGGCGCGGCGTATTACTACTGCGGGGGCTCGGGCAGGCAGTTGGCAAGGCCAGAAGAAGAGGTTGTGGAGCTGACCAGCGTGGCACGGCTGGGCGTGGGCGGTCTCCTTGCGCTGATCGCAGCCTCCATCCTGGCTGGGTGCTCGCAACCCGCCAAGAGTGACAACCTGACCCCAAGCCCAAGCCCAAGCTCAAGCGCAGCCCAGGCCCCATTCGCGTATCCCTGGATCCCGTATCCGGGAAAGCAGCCAGCCAGCGGCCCCATGCCCACGCCGCTGGTGGCGACGGTCGCCTGCACGCTCGCCGCCCTGCAGGTCACCAGCTCGTCGGGCGGCGCGTACCACGGTGATGTAGTAACGAGCATCAACTTCTCGAACACGTCGTCCACCGCGTGCTACATGGCGGGCACGCCGGCGGCGATCCAGCTCACCCTCAGCTCGGGGGTGGCGGAGTCCGTCGCGCTGGGACAGGCGGTGACGCAGCCGACTGTCACCCTTGGGCCCGGCCAAGAGAATGCGATCCTCCTCTTCGGCAGCTCCGCCTTGTGCGCGGTGAGTGAGATCCCACCGGCGCCGGCCACAAGCGCGATCATCACGCTGCCCAACGGTGACGCCTGGACCATCACCGAGTCCATCTACGTCGGGTGTGGCACACCATCGGTGGTGGTGCCCCTCTCCGCGAGCGCCGGCCCGCCGGCGACGCCGGAGCCGGCCACCGCCACAAGTCCGGCTGTGGTCGCGGGCGTTCCATCGCCCGCGAGCTAGCGTCCTGGAGCGGGAAGCCTAGACCCGACGGTCATCCCCTTGAGGCGGGCGGAGCCGATCGAGCGGCTCGGGGCCACGGTAGGCGCCCCGGATGGTGGTGGAGCACCTTTAGAGAGAATCTCGGCCTACCCAGGTCGCCCATCGCCGACGGGCCGATGAGTGTGCGGGGGCCCGTGTAGACTCTGAGGCCTCGCGGGACACCATCGCCAAGGGTGAGCGAGCCCTCCGCCTCGCCCGCCTGCGCCGCCAGGCCCGTGCCGTCTCCAGAAGTCTCAGCGAGCGGATCGCCGCGCGCAATGGCGGGCCGGTCGTCGCGGCTGGTACCAGTAGCCAAGCCCACGGAATCCGACTCCTCATTTGGTGTCGTTCCGCTGGCGGGAGCCAGGCCGGTTGGAACGGCTGGATGGGCCGCTACTCGAAGCGGTCAATCAGTTCTATCTGATCGCGTAGAGCGTTGAGGGCCGCGACCGTTCGGATCTGCAGAGTTCGCCAGGCAGTTCCCCAGTCGTCGGTGGGCAACCTAACGCCAAGCCTGCGCATCGCATCGAGCCCTCTCCCTTCAGTGCCGGGATGTTGGCGCCAGGCGCGAAGGTTGAAAAGGCCTCTCAGGTCCGCGAGGGCCTCGCTGGCCAACACTGCGGCATCATCATCGAGCTGCTTGCTCAGATAGCCATCCAAGTCCACGAGCGCGGTTTCCCGCACCCCAGGAATTGCGACGTGGCCCAGGATTGAACACAAGGCGCTCAATCTGGAGTCGAACTCGTCCGCCGTCGAGCAGTCGAAGGCGAGCTTCGCGGCGGCCTCTGCTCGCTGGATAGTCAGCAGTGGCTTCCCTGATCGAACACGCCAGACCGCGTTGAGGTAGTCGATAGCCTCCGGGAGCGCAAGCGCTGACAAGGTCGCGGCGAGAGGCGCGGGCGCCGGAGGAGAGAACGTGGCCCACAGCCTTTCGGCGTAGTCGGCCGCGTCCTGAACGCCCGCGAAGGTCCTTAGGGATGAGTTGAGCGTAGCCGTCCAGGGCTCGTCGCCGCGACCCGGCGACACACACCGCCACGTTGACGGCTCGTGTCGGAACAGATCCCCCAAACGCGCGATCTCATCCCGAGCGGGTTGGAAACCCAGCCTCCTCGGTATCAAGCGGCGCATCTCCTGTGACGTCACATCGGCGGCCTGGACCGTGCTCGGGTTTGGCGTGAACGAGCGCTCCAGCCCCACCAGCACGTTGAGCCCCTGGAGGAAGAGGGCGACCTCCTGGCTGGCACCCAGAAGCCGCGACATGCCCACGACGGTGAGACCTATGGTGTCTGAAGGCTGTGGCGAAAGCGCACTGGATCCGTGTGCCCACAGCCAGCCGTAGTGTCCTGTGGGAGTACGGAATACCATCCGAGGAGCGCTTCGCAGGACGGTCTCCGCGTCCTGGCCGTCATGGTCGTCATGGTCGACGTACTGATAGATTGGCCAGGTTCCGGTCTGCGCATAACAAGTCCACGTAGCCGTCAGCAAACTCGTCTGCGCCGTGGTCGGTTCAGCGAGAAGCGGGTTCATTTCGCCTGTCAGCCAGAGGACCCGGTGCCGAGGCACCACCACCCTCAGGAGCGCGCGTGGTCTGTATGGTCACCGGTACACATCGTAGGCTCCCCAGGGGGCGCTCGTCCGGGCGGGACGTGGGTCTCCGGGTTACCGAGCACCTCGACCAGGAAGCGGTGTGGGCGATCTGGGAGCGGCCGGACTCCGAGACGGCCTCGATGCATTGCCGCCTCGACCGTCCGTACGTCCCGGGGGAGGTCTTCAAGATACCCAACGAGGGCGGCTTCGTTCCCCTGACCCTCGGCGGCTGAGAGAGCTGGGGCCCGCGGATGACGCCCTGGTGACCAATACTGGGAATCCCGGTTGACACTGCCTTAGAGAGAATCTCGGCCTGCCCAGGCCGACGGTGGCCACGTGCGAGTCGGGTTTGCGCGAGACTTCCCACATGGCTGACATGCCCGCTGAAGCCAGACCGCGGGTTACCGCCGGGCCCGGCGGGCGCGTGCGGTTCGCCGTCTTGGCGCCAGACGGCCGCCGCTCCATGGCCTGGACGGTCGGAACGACCCGCCGGACGCGGGATGTTTACGTCACGGCTCGCCCGCTTGGCAGCACCTGGAAGATGAGCCTTCACCAGTCGGGGCGGTGGAACAGCGGGTTGACGGCGGAGCGAGCGGTAGCCATGGCTCCGCCGATCCCGGACCGGCACTGGGACCGGTGGCAGCGGCCGGCGGAGTTCGCTCCGGGCATTCGCCGGAGCGTCGAGTTCGTCTTCCCGGATGTGGAGCTGCGCCGCTGGCCCGCCGGCCTCACCGATGACAAGCCGGTGACCCTCATCCCTGCACCCGGAGACGGCTACGCGGCCTGCGTCGACCTCATCTTCTTGGCCCCGGGGCCGCCGCTGCGGCTCGACATCGACGACGCCTTCAACGTGGCCGCGATCGACCTGCACGACCTGACCAAGCTCTCGGTCGTGGCGCGCCGGATTCCATGGGTGCCGGAGGACGTCGAGTGGCTGCTCGTGGCCAAGAGGGCCATGCTTGCCAGCCTCAACCCCGCCGTGATCCGGGCGGCACGTGCTCCTCGTGCGATTCTCATCGGCAAGCACACCGACGACCTCCGCTTCGTCGTCGACTACGCACCTGACCTCGGACCAGAGGGTTGAATCGGGCGAGGCCGCGTACACGGACACCGGCGCCCGCTCCGCGGCCGCCTCCCGCCACATCGCCGGGGTGACGCCCCGGCCGAGCCTAAAGGGAAGATGCAGCCCTAGAGAGAAGACGGGACTGCCCCGTCCCACCATCGCGGGGTAGACCGGCTGCTCCATCCGGGAGGCACGCGGCCGGGCCTCCCGGGGGCGAGAAGAAGGGGGGGCACTGCCGCGGGCCTGGGCCGGCCGGCCCGTCCAGCTGCTACGCGGGCGACTATAGGGCGGAATCTCGCATGGCGCCCCGCCCGGCTCTCCCGGTGACATCCGGTGCAACTCGGAGACGCCGAGCGCGGTCAGGGCATGTTGGGGGTCTCGTTGGGGCGTACGGAGGGCCATCGTCGGCGTCCGCGTCCCTCGACCGCGCTGCGACCCTTGAGGGTCCGCAGCCGGTGGCCACTCAGCCACCGGTCCAAGAATCGCCGCGATGGCGGCCACCGCCCCCGGATCGGTGATCGGGGGATCTGGGAGCGACCCGTCGCGGGGAGAGAGCGAAAGTTCAACGCCACTCTCGCCAGGGTTCGGAGCTATGACGTCGCCGAACATCAGCCCTGGGATGGAGGTCGCAATCACCGCGGCGTCGGCCATGCTCCATACATACACCGGGAAAAATCGATACCCCGACGGGCCGCGAGTTGGGAACCTCGGCAGAGCTCGTAGCAATGCGGCTACGGTTTATGGCGTTCCCGCAATCTTCGTTACCCCGACATCTCACGAGAAGCGAGCGCCATGCAGGCGCCCTTTGCGCCCGGAGGGCGTTGATGCGAGCTATTTCAATCGTTTGTTGGCTCGCCCTCGAAGGCTGAGCCAGGAGGGTCCTGACCGCAACCCGCCCGTTCGAGCGGGGCTGTCGGGCACCTCAAGCGGGAGACCAGCCTATCCGGCCTCTTCTGTTCGCGGACCAGGCGGGGATCCCTCGCGACTCTCCGACGCCCGCTCAGCCACAGCGACGGCGATGCAGTAGAGCTGGAAGACGCGGGCGAACCTCTCTGGTGTCAACTCGGCTAGAGCCACCAGCCCGTGGGCGATCCGGTTGCGGAGGTTCAACCCAGCCGGCTCGTCCAGCACCAGGTGAAGCAGCCATGCCTCGTCCGTGGTCAGGGCCCCCACTTCGACCAGCCCCTTGATGATGGAGGGAAGCGCGATCTCCTCGGTGACCTACGGGTCATTCGACCGATGCCTCATGGGGTCGTGGTCGTTCTTTTCCAAGAGGCGTCGCAGCGCCTCCTCCAGCTGGGGGACGAGGATGTGCAGGGCGCTCGCGTAGTCCTCCGCCCAGGCCCGTTCGAGGCCGAGAGCAATCAGCGACGCCCTGTCCTCCGGAATGGCCCCCACTCCGACGAGGTGAGTGACCACATCAGCCGGGGTGACGTCGGCACGGGAGCGGAGGTCCGTCCAGATGGGCAGGAGGAAGCCGTCAGAAACTGCCAGCATCGGGCGCCCGGTGTTGAAGAGGCGCTCCTGGTCGCGACCGGGACCAACGGTCGAACCCGGACCGCTGATTACGGTCTGAGGAGTGCTGGCGATCATCGGGGTGTTGGTCGCCGCCCAGTCCGCCACCTGGGCGCACTGCTCCGGCGTCACCAGGAAGGCGCCCGCCAGGTGGCTCATTACCGCCGACAGCGGCAGGCGGGCCAGCATCTGGCGCTCAGCCTCACGCGCCGCAGCGAGGGGGGCGGGAAGGGTGCCGCGGAACACGATCGATTTCATCTCCGCCAGGCCAGCCTTCTGCGCCTGGCGCAGTTGCGACCGATATCCATTGAGGACATCATGGTCGGCCTGGCCACGCTCGGCGAGGGAGATCGCGCCTTCCAGATACCCCTGGGCAAGCAGCCCGCCCCCAGCACGAGTGGCGAACTCGGCGAGGTCCTCGGCGGCCGTGAGGTCCTCGGCGTGGGCGTCCTGCTCACGGTGGAGGGCTAGCAGGGTGCGGAAGAACCTGCCTGGGGGCTTGCCGGGTTAAACACAGGTGTGAGAGTCTTGCGGGGACGCGTCCCAGCAGGAGATCTCGAATGCGTGGCAGCCCCGATCTGCAGATG
>Ga0187868_1000445_pt1 | contig 34234 bp, 30 predicted proteins | sample June2016WEW_13_4_FD_133014 | JGI IMG/M metagenome (GOLD analysis project Ga0187868, IMG submission 133014) | Peatland microbial communities from SPRUCE experiment site at the Marcell Experimental Forest, Minnesota, USA - June2016WEW_13_40 | ecosystem: Environmental > Terrestrial > Soil >... | reverse complement strand
GGGAACCGCTATGTCGATGACTGAAGGTATGGCGTCGATCAGCCCGTGACGGGCAAGCGCAGTCTCGAGACACAGCGTTGCCCGAGGGACACGCTCGGCGATCTCGACGAGGTCTGGATCGGCAGGTGGCGCGTCGGCCCATCGGTAGACACCTCCGCCGAGCGCGGTGATCTCCCCGCTGTCTCGAAGTCGGTAGAGGTGCTTGTCACCCACACTGGCCTTCTTGGCGTCGCCGTAGGTAAAGGTCTCGCCAAGTCGTTCTCGGAGTGCGAGATGGTCGTCAATGCTCACGGAAGGAAATCCTACTCACCAGACGCATATATGGGTACTATTTCCTCACCCGCAGCGCGCGCCGCCCTATAGGCGCGTCGGCCAGGCCACGACCGACCGCTCCGATCGGAGAGTGCCGGTCTCGCACAGCCGCTATCGACTGCTGCCAGCTCCTGTCAGCCGATCCGGTAGAACAACCGGTAGAAATTCGGAAATAAAAGAAGGGGCCTCGAACCCGAGACCCCTTCTGACCTGCTCTTTTCTAGTGGCGGGGGAAGGATTTGAACCTTCGACCTTCGGGTTATGAGCCCGACGAGCTACCTGACTGCTCCACCCCGCGATGGTGAAGAAGTAGTTTATCAGTCCCGTCACGATCCCCGCCTGGTCCCCGTTGACTCATCAGAGACCTCCGCGTGGCCCGCCAGGCTCAACCAGTCGTCGCAACGAGCTCGGCGAGCTTCTCAGATGGTTTCATGAATCCGAGCGTCTCGCGCGGTCTGTTGTTGAGACTGCGCGCAAAGCGCTCTAGGTCCTGCGCACTGTGCACGGACAGGTCGGTCCCTTTCGGCATGTACTGACGGAGCAGTCCATTGGTGTTCTCGTTCGATCCCCGTTGCCAGGGACTGTGCGGGTCGCAGAAGTACACCTGAACGCCCGTGTCGACAGTGAAGGCCCGGTGGTGTGAGAGCTCCCTACCCTGGTCCCAGGTGAGGGACCGGACGAGCTCGTCCGGAAGGCCGGCGATCGCCTTTTTCATTGCCTCGTTGACCTTGTCGGCCTCCCTGCCCTCTGGCAGGTGGAGCAGCAGCACGTAGCGGGTGCTTCGCTCAACCAGGGTCCCGACGGCAGAACCGCCGTTCTTGCCGATGATGAGATCGCCCTCCCAATGGCCAGGAACCGCTCGGTCCTCTGCCTCGGCCGGCCGTTCGGAGATCATGACCATGTCGGGGATCTGTCCCCGGCCCACGGTGCGACCCTTCGGGCGACGCTGCGCTCTGCCGGTCCGTAAACAGCGGGAAAGCTCCCGGCGCAGCTCACCACGACCCTGCACGAACAGGGACTGATAGATCGTCTCGTGGCTCACGTGCATCGTCGGGTCGTCGGGGAATTCCAACCGCAGCCGGCGAGCGATCTCCTCGGGCGACCACCACTCCTCGAGCCACGACTCGACCTGGGCGGCGAGCGGTCCGGCAACGAGCTTCGCAGTCTTCGGCCGACGTGCTCGTTCATAAGCTCTATGGTGCGCTCGAACGGCTCGATAGTGCGACCGGCCACCATTTCCCGCGACCTCGCGAGAGATAGTCGACGTCGCCCGACCGAGCCGTTTCCCGATCGCGTGCAGCGCGTCACCGCCGCGCAAGCCCAGACTGATCTCCTCCCGTTCGGCAAGGGAGAGCCGAACCGGGCCGGGTGACCACACGATCTGCTGCGATTCGCGTGTTCCCGGGCCGTGCAACACACGCGTCACGGTCTGGCGTGAACAGCCGATCGCCGCGGCGATCTCTCGCAGTTTCTTGCCGTCGCGCCGGAGCTCTCGAACCAGTCGTCGTTGCTGCATCGTCAGGCGTGGTCGTCGCACTTCAAACCTCCCGGTCGAATCAACTCAAAGGTTGTCGACCCGCCGGGTTGTTGCGTGGATCCCTTGAGCCCGCCCCCGATCGTTGCCTCACCTGCGAATCTCCGCCTCGAGGTGGCGCTCGGGGGGGCGACGCCAAAGGTCCCCCCTCCGCGGTGGAGCCCTCGATGGGTCGGCGTCACGCGGTCACGAAGAAGTCCGCGGCGGCGTATCGGCGAGGGTCGAGGCCCGAGAAATCGAGGATCCCCGACCAGCTGGTTGAGCTCACCGCGGGCCATGACCGCGCCTCGGCCGCGCTGCGGGCCGCCGAAACGCTCAAGGTCGCCTGGTCAACTTCGGGGTGCGGCGTGCCCCGGCAGTAAGCGCGAGCCGGCGGAGCTCCGAATCCTCACAGGTGCCGGCCGTCGAGGAGCAGGAGGTCCCGGAGGGACCATCAGCCCTGGCGTTCCGATGAACCTGCGGCACACAATGGAACGAGAGACGTCGCAGCGTCCCCGAGACGCGTGCAGCCGGACAACTGCCGGGATCGTCTCCCCGGCAAGCCGAGACTGGAAGACGAGGAGGTCGTCATGACCGAAGATCAGGACCAGGCCAAGTGGAACGTCGCTGAATGGCACGGCAAGATGCTCGTCGACTGCAACGGCGAGAAGATCGGCAAATTGCAAGACGTCTATGTCGATGTCGAGACCGACGAGCCGCAGTTCGGCACTGTCAAGGAAGGCTTCATCGGCCGCCACCTGACATTCGTGCCACTGGCCGGAGTTCAGATCGGTCCCGACGATCTGCAGGTCACAGCCACGAAGGAGCAGATCCGGTCTGCGCCCCACATCGAGTTGCATGGCGAGGAGCTATCCCAGGCGGATGAGTCGACCCTCTATCACCACTTCGAGATGAACTACACACCGATCAGCACCGAGAGCGGACGTCGCCTAGCCCGTCGCTGAGAGCTGGGACAAGACCGATCGCGACGGAGTCGGCACCGTCCACGCCAGGCGTCGCCGAGGACAACTGAGGCACGACCCCGGCGACTGCGGCCACGCCGCTCCTGTCAGGGGCACGCGCCGCTGAACACGACCTCAAGCCCCGCCCGCCACCGCCCCCGCCAAGGCCAGCTCGCCCGCCGCAACGCCACGCCGCGGCGTGATGATGTCGTCGATCAGGCCGTAGGCGAGCGCCTCCCGGGCGGTCATGAAGTAGTCCCGGTCGATGTCGTGCTCCACCTCCTCGACGCTGCGCCCGCTGTGGAAGGCGATGATCTCGGCCATGCGCCGCGTCGTCGCCAGCACCTCGCGCAGCTGGATCTCCATGTCCCTGGGCGCCCCCCGTGCTCCGGCGCTGCCCTGGTGGATCATGATCTTGGCGTTCGGCAGCGCCAGGCGCTTGCCGGCGGCCCCACCCGCGAGGATCATCGCCGCCGCCGACATCCCCATGCCCACGCAGATCGTCGAGACCTCAGGGCGCACGTGCTGCATGACGTCGTAGATCGCCATGCCCGCGTAGCCGAGGCCACCCGGGGAGTTGATGTAGAGGGAGATGTCCTTCTCGGGATCGTCGGCCTCGAGATAGAGGATCTGGGCGACGATCAAGTTGGCGATCTGGTCGTCGACCTCCTGGCCGAGAAACACGATCCTCTCCCGCAACAGCAGCGAGTACAGGTCATAGGCACGGTCCCCGCGACTCGTCTGGTCGAGCACCGTCGGGATCATCGACTGCCTCGAGAGTCCTTCTCCCCACACGTCACTTCCCCCTGGCTCCGCGTTGTTATATCGTTTATAAGATATCACTAACGCTATGAGGAGCTGGCACCGAGCGTGACTGAGCGCAAACATGAGCCGGCATTCCCAGGTTTCGGGGACATGGCTCGCCGGAGACGGGAGCTGGTCGAGGACCTGACGGCGCGGCGCCGTGCCATCGGCCTCAGCCAGACCGAGGTCGCCGCCTTGATGCACACCTCCCAATCCGCCGTTGCCCGCCTCGAGGCAGGGCACAGCGACGCGAGGTTCTCGACCCTCGAGCGCTACGCCGCCGCCCTCGACCAGCACCTCGACTGGCGGCGGGCCCTCGGATCGGCCGAGGAGAGCGAATGAGCCACGAACCCGACGGCTCCTGGTTGCAAGAACGCCTCTTCGAGCGCCGGATCGTGCTGTGCCGGGGCACCCTTGACGACGCCCTCGCCGGCCGGGTGGCGGCCGAGCTCATGACCCTCGACGCCCTCGGTGACGCTGCCGTCGAGCTGCAGCTGGACAGCCAGGGCGCCTCGCTCGAGTGCGCCTGGACCCTCATCGACGTGATCGACCTGCTCGGAGTCCCGGTCAACATCGTCTGCTCGGGCCGCCTCGAGGGCGCCGCCATTGGCCTGCTGACTGCGGGCGCGAGAAGGACGGCACTGCCCCACACAAGGTTCCGCCTCACCAATCCCGAGCTCGAGATCTCCGGGTGGGCGAGCGAGCTCGCCGCCTTGGTCGATCACCACTCCAAGCGTCTCGATCGCCTGCACGAGCGTGTCGCCACGTCCACCGGCCGTCCGGTGGCCGAGGTTGCCGGCGACTTCCGTGCCGGGCGGTCTCTCGATGCCACCGAGGCACTCCGCTACAGGCTCGTCGACGAGATTGCCGGGGAAAAGGTGGCCATCCGCCCGATCTCGGACCTGCGCCGACACTCGGTCCACTCCAGGAAGCCTGGGAGCAATGGACCGATCGGGTTCAGGCCCGATCCGCGACCGCACAACCCCTGAGGAGCTGGGGCCCGGACCAGGCACCCGACCGCCCAGCCGCCAAGGAGCTGGGCGCGGGCTAGGCCGGCGAGCTCGTGGCCTTGACCGCTTTCATCAGGGGATCGTTGCTGAGCTTCGGGGCTGTCGCCTTGGCGGCTTTCCGCAGGTCGGCCTCCGCCTGGGCGATGAGGTTGCCGACGGTCTGCATGTCCGTCGAGTACGCCGCCAGATCTTCGTTCTTGAGCGCGACAAGCCCTTGTTGGTAGTAGCTGTTGGCACTCGCGATCAGTGCCCGGACCGTCGCTGGGACCTGACCGTTGCCACCTCCGATCGTGCTCGTCACTGTGCCGAAGACACCTGCCAAGGCGCTCCCGAGGGTGGTCCCCATCTCGACCTGGTTGCCGTAGACGACGATGTAACGCGTCAGCTGCGGGTAGGCGTTCTGGGACGAGCTCACATACAACGGCCGCACGTAGATCACCGAGTCGTCGATCGGGATGATGAGCGTGGTCCCGAGCGAGACCGTCGATCCGGCCCGGCCGAGGAGCGTCACGTACTGAGAGACCGTCGTGTTGGACTGGATCCTCGAGTTGACGACCGCAGGACCGGCCGTGGCGTTCCTCGTCGGCGTCTCGTAGGTGCTCAGTTGCCCGTAGGTGTCGTTACTGCAAGATGCTGTCATGAGGGCCGCCAATGTCTGGATGCGGTCGCCCTGCGACAAGGGGTCGAGCGGCTCGATGGCCGTGAACCCCGTCTGGCTGGCCCCGGGCAGCTGCAGGATCTCGTACTCGGGCACGAAACGCAGCGTGTTCCCGTAAGCGTCAGCGGGCAACGGAGAATCCGGCGAACCGGTGCCCGAGGTCGGGGCGAGCTCCCAGGCGTTGTTGGCGATGTAGAACGACGAGGCGTTGGTCAGGTGGTAACGGCCGTACATCGAAGCCTGCACCATCAAGAGAGCTTCCGGGTAGCGAAGGTGCTGCCTCAGCACCGAGTCCATGTCGCCGAGCGGCTTGAACATGCCCGGGAAGATGGACTCCCAGGTGTTCAGGATCGGTTCGTCCTTGCTCATTGCGTAGAACGTCATGTCGCCCGTGTAGGCGTTGACGACCACCTTGACCGAGTTCCGGACGTAGTTGAAGCTCGCGTTCACGAGTCCGCTCCCGCCAGGGAGCTCCGAGGTGTTGGCCTGTTGGGCATAGGGGTAGTAGCTCGTCGTCGTGTAGGCGTCGACGATCCAGTAGATCTGGCCTTTGTCGATGACCGGGTACGGGTTGTTGTCGATCGTGAGGAACGGCGCCACCTTGCCCACCCGAAGACGGACGTCCTGAAGGAACATCAGCCGTGATTTCTGCCCGATGTCGCTGGAGATGAGCAGGTTGAGGTCGTGGAACCGGAGCGAGAAGGCAGCCTTTGTCCAGAACGAGCCGATCGGCACGCCGCCGGAGCCCGAGTAGTGGCTCGAGATCACGTTCCCGAGCGAGTTCGAGTAGTCGACCTCCTTCTGGGAGGTGTCCGCGACCACGTAACCCGTCTCGCCGAGCCCGAAGTACACCGCCGAGCCTGTCTGGGAGAGCGTGGGGGCGCCATCGCTCGACTGGGGCGGGACTCCCGAGATGCCGGGGCTGAAGACGGGGTTGCCCCCGTTCTGCTGGTTGGCCGGCGAGAGGATGGCACCGTAGCCGTGGGTGTACTGGAGATGGGTGTTGACCCATGACTGGGTCGGCAGGTCTGCGTCGTTGACCTCTCGCACGCCGATCACGAACGGGGTCAGGGTGCTGTCGACTCGGTAACGGTCAAGTGAGAGACCGGCGATGGTAAAACCGGTGCCGTTTTGCTGGAGCTTCTGGTAGGTCTGGGACGTGATCGATGGCTCCCACAAAGGAAGGTTGTCCAAGGTCGACGAAGCGCCTGCGACGACTCCACCCGTCAGGTTCGAGACACCCGCGAAGGAATGCTCGTCGACGTTCGCGATGCCTAGTGCCACCCGGGTCGCCTGGATGTTCCGATTTATGTAGGGAGCCTCCAACGTGCTCTGGGCGGGTGTGACCTTGAGGGCCTGCACGAGCGCCGGCACGATGACGCCTGCGGTCAGGGCGACCAGCACCCACAGGCCGACGCCGATCGCGGGCAGCGCCAGGCTGCGTTGGTAGACGTTGAACACCATCAGCACGAACACGGCCAGGGCCACGACCGCGAGCAGCTCGATCGCCGGCAGGCGCACGTGCACGTCGGTGTAGCCGGCACCGTTGACATAGGCGTCCTTCGCGAACACGAGGTCGAAGCGGTCCACGTAGAAGTACCCGGCCGAACGGACAAGGGCCATCGCGGCGAGGATCACCGACAGGTGGGCGATCACACGAAGGTCGACCCGGGGCGCAGGGCCCTGGAACCTGAGCCCGCCGTTGAGATAGTGGCTGACGCTCGTGATGATCAGGAGCATCAAGAGGGCCACAAGGGTCCAGTCGACCAGGAAGGACAGGAAGGGCAGCTTGAAGACGTAGAAGCCGACCGCTTTGTGGAACTGGGCGTCGGTGGTGGACCCGAAGGGCTTGCCGCTGCGGAACATCAGCCAGTGCTGCCACTGGTCGTCCGTCGACACGCCGAGGATCAGGGCGAAGATCAGGGACACGACCGTGCGCACGGCGGCGGTGTGGCCGGCGACGATCTGCTGATAACGGCGGACCACCTCGAGCTCCGGCGAGACGAGCAGCGCCCGTGGGGCGATGCGGTCGACGACCAGCAGGCTGATCCAGCATGTGATGAAGAACAGACCTACGAACGTTCCGGCAAGTTCGAGCTTGACCTCGGTCATGAGACGCCAGACGGCGGTGAAACTGACCGAGCGGTACCAGAGGTAATTCGTGTAAAAGTTCGCCAGTCCCTGGACGAGGATCACCGCAATTATCAGGAATGCCACCGCTCCCAGCACCCAGAGCTGGTATTGCCGCACCGGGCGCGACCGGGACGACACATCGCTCGGAACTCGCATCGAGTGGAGCCTACGACCGAACGGGCACGAGAAGGCAACGGCAGCCCGGGTGCACGGGCGGGTGCGAATGCCCGGTCGGGAAGAGGGCACCGGGCAGCTGCGGGCCGGCGAGCGAATTGTCGTCGCAGTCGGGGCACGAACCGCCGCCATCGTCGTCTTCGACCGCCCAACGCACGAACAGAGCCCCGCCGCCGCCGACCGACTCCAGCACCGCGAGCTCGCCGAGCGCGAAGGCCCGGGTCGTGAAGTCGCCGGCGAGCCCTTCGACCCGGGACCCTTTCCACTCGCGATAGGCGATCCCGGCCGCGTCTGCCGCGCCCTCCAAGGTTCCGTCGAGTTCCGAGAGCGCCTCCTCGGTCCTTTGGCGCAGCACTCCCGAGAGGTCGTCTGCAAGCTCGGCGGCGAGCGCCGTTCCAGCCTCGAAGACGACCGCCTCGCTCGGCGCCGGGGCGCTCACAGAAGGTCCTTCGACAGCGTCACCGGAGACGAGGAAGGCGGCACCGGCCTCATAGGCTCGGGCCAGCGGGTCGCTCGCCGCCTGGATGAACCTTTCCCGCTGGACCGCCGGCGGGACGAGCTCGTCCAGCACGGGTTTGCGGGAGGTCTGGCGCAACGCATTGAGAAGATCGTTCTGGTCGTCCTGGAGCGCTCGCTTGAGCGCCCGCCCCAGCTTGGCCGTGACGGGCCCGAAAAGGTGATCTCGCCTGGCCAAGGACTCAACGTCCGGCTCGGTGATGGCGTCGCCGCCGAGCACCACCACGGGCTTGGGCGCCCCTGCCTGAGGAGCCCCGGCATCGGGCGCCTCGGCATCGGGCGCCCCGGCATCGGGCGCCTCGGCATCGAAGACCGCACCGGACGCTGCGGGCGCGGCTGGCGCGTCGGCCGTCACGGGCACTGCGGCGGCCCCGATGACCTCGGCCTCGCCTTCGACGACGGCGACTTCCTCGACGGTCACGTCCAGCTCACCTGCAGACGTCTGGCTGCTCTCGCCGCCATCGCCGGCCTCCGCCGGCGACGCGCCCGTGGCCTCTGCGGGCTCGGGGCCGTCGGGCGCCTCCTCGGCAGGCGCGGCGGGAGGCTCGCCCCCGGCTGCAAGAGGTCCGCGGGCCGCCGCGACCAGGGCTGCCTCTTCGGCGGCACGGCTGGCACGGATGCGGGCGAAGAGCTCGTCGACGCTCCGACGGCTGGCGCTCGACCCGTTTCGATGCTGGACGCCTTCGCTCGGGGCCCCTTCCGCTGGCGGCGCCCCGGTCCCGGCTTTCGGTGCCGCCTCCGGCTGGTTCCCGGCAGCCGGGGCCAAGCCACCCGGCACCTCCTCGCCGCCGCGACCGTCGTTTCCAAGCGCGCTGGCGGCCGCGAGCTCTGCCTCGAGCTCGATGAGCTCGTCGTGGCCGGGCTGCTGCTCGAAGCGCTCGCCGGCTTCCTCGGCTGCGACACGCGCTTCGTCCTCGGCAGCAACGAGGCGCTCGCGCAGCGTGTCGACTGCCGCGGCCACGGCTTCGACGACATGCAACAACGAGTCCTTCCCGCTGCGGAGCTCTTCGAGCTGGACGCGCAGAGCGCGCCTTCGCGCCACGAGGTCGGCGAGCGTGCGGTTCCTGAGATCGCGCGCCTCTGCCACCATGCGCCGGCACTCTTCCTTCGTGGCATCGAGAAGCTCGACGGCGTCGGCATGCGCCTCGTCGGTCAAAGAGTCGGCCTCGGCTTGGGCTTGGACGGCGTACTCGTCCGCTTCCTGTTCGGCTGCGGTCCGGATCGCCAGCGCCTCCGCCTCGGCGACGGCGACGCGTTCGTCGAGGACTCGCTCGGCATCGCCGAGCAGCTCGGCCGCTCGCTCCTCGGCCGTGGCTACGACGTTGCGGGCCGCCTCGTGCGCGGTCGAGAGGATCTTGGCCGTCTCTATGCCAATTGCTCGGGCCAACGTGGCCTCGTCGAGCTCGGGGTCCGCCAGCCGGCGTTCGGCCTCGGCGAGGCGATCGCGCAGCATCGCTTCGCGCGCCAGCGAGTCACCGAGCTCGCCCGCCACCTTGATGAGAAACGTGCGCACGACTTCGCCGTCGAGGCCCCGGCGTGCTGTGGGAAAGGACTTGCGCGCTATCTCGTCTGGGCTGACCGGCGCGCTTGAAGAGCTCGAAACGACCTGAGGATCCTCCGACATTGGCAACAGCCTACGACGTTGCTCCTGCTAGGCGGTGGTGCGTGCGATGCGGCCCCCGAGCAACTCCAGGTCATGGACCGCCTGGCCGATCGTGCTCACGGCGTACACCTTGAGATGACTGCCCGCATGGGCCTTTGCGACTGAGTACTCCTCCGGTGGCACCAGGAACGCGCTCGCTCCCGCGTCGCGCACCGCGATCGTCTTCTGGGCCACGCCGCCGACATCGCCCACACTCCCGTCGATCGACATCGTCCCGGTGGCGGCGATCTTCAGGCCGCCTGTGAGGTCCTCCCGGTCGAGCTCTTCCATGAGGCCGAGCGTGAAGGCGAGGCCGGCCGACGGGCCGACGATCCCTTCGGAGGACAGGTCCACCTTCACCGGCAGCGGGCCGACTTTGAAGGCAGTCCCGTCTGTCGACTCCGGGCCGCTTCCCTGGGGGTAGATGCCCATGCACGCGACCGGATGCGCCTTGCCACCCTTGACGGTCACGAACGGCAAGATCTTGTACTTGGTGCCCTCGCCCTCGGGGAAGCAGTCGTAGGCGTCGGGGCCGGTCGTGCGGAACACACCCAGCGTGAAGGTCACCGTCCTGGGCTTGCCGGCCGGATAGGCGCTCACGGTGACGTGCACGGTCGCACCCGGGGCGAGCGCTTCCAGCCTCGTGGCGAGGCTCAGGTAGGTGGGCACCTTGCGCCCGTTGAGCTTGCTGATGACATCGCCCACCTGCAGGGCGGCGGCGGCCGGAGTCCCCGGCAGGATGCCGTAGACGAGCGCTCCGAGCTCTACGACGGGGACCTTGTAGCCGAGCTCTCGGAGGGCGACGACGGTTGCGGCCTGCTGGGCCGTAGACATGTCGATCTCGCCCTCTGTCGCGTACTGCGCTGAGCTCTCGCTGCCGAGGATCTCGCCGCTCGGGTAGATGGTGGCGTTCGGGTCCAGCCAGAAGAAGGGGTAGTAGAGGGCACGCAGCTGGGTCAGCTCCACATAGACCAGCAGGACCGAACCCCGGTGCGAGTGCCGGTGGGCGGCGGGGATCTTGATGAGGCTGCTCACCGCGGAAGCCGCCCCGGGCGTCAACGCGTAGTAAGGCAGCTGGATGAACCAGGCGATGACCGCGGCCACGAGGACGAGGCCGACCGTCGACACGAATGTCTGTTGCCACCCCCAGCGAAACTGGGACCCTCCGGCCCAGCTCTCCCCTCCACCATCGACCCCGTCGCCATAGACCTCGACCTCGGCGTCGGGCGCGCCCCTGGGGAGCCCGCCCTCTAGGCTCGATGCATCGTTTGCCGAATCCACAGAGCCGTAGCCTGCCACGGCGCCATGGCGCGCGGAGACCGCTCGTGACAGAGCTCTTCCATCACGCCTCGGCCGGCCAGGCCTCGATCGAGGGGGCCCGCCGGCGAGGTGAGGCGGCGACCGCCGGTCACACCGGCGACGAGGCCGCAGCCCGCTCGTTCCTCGGCGATCCGGATCCGGACGTGCGCGCGGCGGCACTTGGGGCCCTCGTGCGAATGGGTCGGGCGACACCGGAAGACGCCGCGGCCGGCCTGCAAGACGGCGATCCCCGAGCCCGCAGGTGCGCCTGCGAGCTCGGTGCCGCCCTGCCCGGTGGTGACTTCGCCCGCCTTTTGGACGATGCCGACGACATGGTCGTCGAGGCGGCGTGCTACGCCGTGGGCGAGGTGCGCGACTCACGGGCGGTCCCTGCGCTCGTCCGGATCGCTTCGGCTCACACCGATGCCCTCTGCCGGGAGTCGGCTGTGGCGGCTCTCGGGGCCATCGGCGATCCGCGGGGCCTGCCCGCCATCCTCGCCGGTCTCGACGACAAGCCGCAGATCCGGCGTCGGGCAGTCGTCGCCCTCGCCGCCTTCGAGAGCCCGCAGAGCGACGCCGCCCTCAGGTGCTGCCTGAAGGACCGTGACTGGCAGGTTCGTCAGGCGGCCGAGGACGTGCTCGGGGTCAACGCCGACGGAGACTGACGGGCTCGCCGGTGCGGCCCGCCGTGGCCGTGCACAGCACCGCCCCTGAGATGGCGCACCGCTCGGGATCCTCCACGAGGTGAACCGGGATCCCGGTGGCGGTCGCGAGCCGTTGGGGGAAGCCCGTCAGCAGGGCGCCACCTCCGGCAAGGTAGAGCCCATTGTTCAAAAGGTCGTTTGCGAGATCAGGCGGCGCAGAGGCGATGCACGACACGGCCGCGGCCAGTATCCGGTCCACCCGCGGTGCTATCGCGTCCGCGACCTCGGTCCGGGAGATGACCACCGAGCGCACTATCCCGTTGGAGGAGTCCCGCCCATGAACCTCGACCTTGTCGTCGTCTTCGACCCAGGCGCTCCCGATCGCGCACTTGATGCCCTCCGCCGTGGCCGAGTCGATGACGAGATCGAGCTGGCGGAGACACAAGAGCCTTATGGCTTCGTCGAAGTCGTTGCCTCCGCAGGGAACCGAGGCGCGGGTCACGAGCCCGCCGAGGGCGAGCACCCCGATCTCGGTCATGCCGGCACCGACGTCGACGACCATCGAGGCGACCGGCTCTTCGATCCTCAACCCGGAGCCGAGCGCCACTGCGACCGGCAACTCCACGAAACGAACACGTTCTGCTCCGGCCCGCGTGAAGGCCCGTTCCAGCGCCCGTCGCTGGACGCTTGTCGCCGTGCCCGACGCGCAGCACAGCACAGTCGGCTGGCCGACCGACCAGACCCTTGCGAGGCGCAGCAACTGCTTGGCCACAGTGCAGGTCAAGTCGAGATCGGCAAGCTGGCCGTGGCAGACAGGCCGGACGATCGCCACCTCTCCGGCGCAACGGCCGCGCAGCCCCGCGGCCTCGGTCCCGAAGGCCACGAGACGGCCCCGCCCGAGCTCGACAGCGGCGACCGTCGGCTCGTCGACGACGACGCCTTGGCCATGCACGGCAACGAGGGTGCGCGCCGTGCCGAAGTCGACCGCGAGCTCAGCGCTCACTGCCTGGTGGCTCCCGGGGCAGGTTCCACGGGCCGAGCCGCCAGGCTCCAGCCCGTCCCGCCTTCCCAGGTCTCGTGCTTCCAGATCGGTGCAGTCGCCTTCAAGGTGTCGACCAGGTACCGGCAGGCCTCGAATGCCTCCGCCCGGTGCGGCGTCGAGACGACCACGACGACCGAGACCTCGCCGAGCTCTATGTGGCCGACTCTGTGCCACACGACGACGCGCCCGATCTCCGGCCAACGCTCCCGCGCGGCCACGACTATCGCCTCGAAGCGAGGCAGCACGTGGGGCGTATAAGCCTCGTAGTCGATGGCTCTCACGCCCGTTCGCCCCTCGGCGTGGTCACGCACCGTCCCGGCGAAACACGCCACCGCGCCACAAGACGGCCTCTCCACCCACGAGAGCGCGCGCTCGGTCGGCAGAGGCTCAGAGGTCAACTCGAGCCAGTTGTCACCTTGCGCCGAGGCCAGCACATCGGCCATGGTATGCGACCTACCTGAGTGGGGATGGCTCGCAAAGGCGGCACCCCGACACCCCAAGGCGAGCCTGTGTGGAATAACCTCGGACCGTGGTCGAACCGGCAGACGACTTCGACGACGTTCACGACGAAGGCTGGTCCGCTCCCCTCCTGCCGCCCGACGATCGTCTCTGGCGTCATCCCTCCGAGCTCGGTGAACATGCCCTGCAGGTCAGCGCAGATGCACTTTCCGCACGCCGCAGCTGGATGGCCGCCACGCCCACAAGAGCTGGGGCATGGTCGGCCGGCCTCGTCGGTGCATTGTTGGCGACCGGAGTCGTGCTCATCGGCGGCCACCTGACGCACCTGCTTTCATCGCCCTCGGCGAGGGCGCCGGGAATAACTATCAGCGGCAGGGCCACCGGCCCCATGCGGAACCCACGTTCGACCCTTGTCTCCACGACGACGCTCGCCATGGCGCCCGGCCTGTACAAGCTGGCAGACCAGGTCGCCCCGGAGATGCCCATGGTCTTCATCGACAACAGGCCTAGCGGCGTCGGGGTCGTAGTGAGCTCCAAGGGTTACGTGCTCGTGCCTGCCTCGCTCCTCACCGACGCCGACGACATCGGGCTGTTCATCGACGGCCAACAGCTCCCGGCAACGCTGGTCGGAGTCGACCCCGGGACCGGGCTCGCCGTCGTGCGCGTGCACGCCACCGACGCCTTGACGGCGGTCCGCTTCGCGTCGGGTGCTCCGATCGGCTACGGCTCTTTCGTCGCCCTCGTCTGGGTCGACAGCGCCGGAGCCCACACGTGCTGGGGCACTGTCTCAGATCTCGACGTCAAACTGACGTCGAGCGTTGAGAGCCCGCCTCTCCTCGAATCCTTGGAAGCCATGGAACCGCTGGCTGGAGCGGCGACCGGCGGCGTCATCGTCGATGGGGCCGGGCACTTGATGGGCATGGTCACGAGCGTCTCCGGGACCACCGTGATAGCCACCCCAGGCTGGCTGGCCAACATCGTCTCGGACGACCTCATCTCCGACGGGCGGGTCGTCCACGGTTGGCTCGGGATCACCGGTGAGACGACCTCGGTCTCACCCTCTGAGACCGCTGTCAGGGTGGTCACAGTGAGCCCCGGCGGCGCGGCCGCCAAGGCAGGGGTGGAGCCGGGCGACCTCATCGAGGCCGTCGACGGCGAGCCGACACAGACGATGTCGGACATGCTGGCTGCGCTCTACTTGCTACCGCCGGACCAATCGGTAACTCTCGACGTCGACACGAACGGTCATCTCTGGGACGCTCACGCCCGTCTGATGGCGGCGGCCTAGGCTCGACCCTGCTCGGGCAGGTCGCGCCCTAGCATCGTGCACGTGAGTGATCCCCTGGCGCCGGGTGGTGGCGACTTCCTCCGCAACATGTTGGGCGACCTTCTCCGCCTCATCCGCACCGAAGGTCCGCTGCAATGGGAGCTCGCCTTTCAACTGGCGACCAGCGTGGCCGCAGGCGACGAGCCCGACCCCAACCCCGACCCGATCGCCCGCATCCGCCTCGAGGAGCTGAGCGCGATCGCCGAGATGCACGTGGCCGACGTCACCGGCATGGTCCTCGCATCGGCCGGCTCCGGACTCAGGCTGGTCCCGACGACGCGGGTCGAATGGGCTCGGCGCAGCCTGGAGGCCTGGCGTCCGTTGCTCGATCGCCTCGCCGCGGCGTTGACTTCCACACACGAAGCCCCGGGCCCGTCGCGCCCAGGTGGGCCGGGGCCACTCGGCTTCGGTCAGACTGCGGGCCCAGGTGGGATCGGCCCTGGGACCGCGAGCACCTCGAGCCCTGGGACCGCGAGCACCTCGAGCCCCGAGACCGGCGATCTCCTGGGCGACGAGGAGGCGATGCCGGTCGATCCTTTCCTCGGAGATGCAGATCCCCTGAGGGCCGGCCCAGCGAGAGGCGTCGAGGGCGGTGGCGACGAGGACGAGGACGTCGACCTCGCCGAGATGATCGGCCGGTGGACCTCCGCCATGGCTCCTGCGATGGCGGCGATGCAGGTCGGCTCGGTCGTCGGCCACTTGGCACGGCGGTCTCTCGGACAGTACGACCTGCCGTTGCCGCGCATCGCTTCGAAGGAGATCCTCGTCGCGATATGCAATCTGGACCGGTTCGCCGAGGAGTGGAGCCTGCCGATCGACGATCTCCGGCTGTGGCTTTGCGCGCACGAGATGGCGTACCACGCCGTGCTCTCCCGCCCGCACGTCGCCAAGCGGCTCGAAGAGCTCGTGGTCGCTCACGTCAGGCTCGTCCGTCCCGATCCGCGCGACCTCGAAGGACTGCTGCAGGGCATCGACCCTGGGACCATCCCGGGGCTCTCGCAGATAATCGGCGACCCGTCCCTGTTGGGCGACGCCGAGAGCAGCCCGTCTCCGGAGCTCGAAAGGGTGCGCGCGCAGTTGGCTACCCTGACGGCCGCTATCGCTGGCTACGCCGAATACGTCACCTCGATCGTCGCCTCCCGCCTCATCGGAGGCCATGCGCCCATCGGCGAGGCGATGCGGCGGCGCCGTGTCGGCCGTGGTGAAGCCGAGCGCGTCGCAGAGTCCTTGTTCGGCCTGCACTTGGACCAGGAAGACGTCGATCGCGGGGCCGCCTTCGTGCAAGGCGTGCTCGATCGTTCCGGCGAGCTCGACCTGGCACGGTTGTGGATCGACGAAGAGCACCTCCCGACCCCGGCCGAGATCGACGCCCCCGGCTTGTGGCTGGCTCGCATCGACCTCGAGAAGAGCGGCACCTAGCCACACGCCTCAGGCAGGCTACAAGACCCGAGGCGCGGCACCTGGCACGGGCATCACCGGATGTGCCCTCGCCGAGCGCCTGGCCGGCCTCAGACCCACCTGCTCAGGCGAGCACCACCTCTTCTTCGGGCACGCCGAAGTCCCACTCCAAGATGAGGTTCTCCCGCTCGGCGTCACGGACGATTCGCTCCCGATTCCTCCGGAACTGCGGGTCATGTGGCGGCAGCAGCACGAGGCGCGCCAAGGCGCGCTGGCGAAACTCCTCGATGACGGTGCGGTCGCCGAACTCGGACTCCACCTCCCAGTGGGGCGCGACAGGGCCGAGATAGACCATCCGCACGTGCCCCCGAGGCGGCTCGGCCGGCTGAGGTTCCTCTGGGTTGATAAAGCTCATCGTCTCTCCTTGGCGGAACAGGGCGAAGTGTACCGGGCCGCCCGCGAGGGCGAGGTTGTGGAGGAGGCGCCGAAGAGCCCCTCAGGGCTCGATGGGATGGTGCAGGATCTGGGCCACGACCGTGCGGATCTCGTCGACGGCGATCGCGAAGCCGACATTCTGCGCCGGTGCATTGCCTCCCGAGCTGGTTGCCACCGCGGTGTTCATCGCGACGACCTGTCCCGACGAGTTCACGAGCGGGCCCCCCGAGTTGCCCGGGTTGATGGGCGCGTCGGTCTGTATCAAGCCGATCAGGTTCTCGGTCGTGCCCGCGTCGGTCGTAGCGGTGAGCGACCGGTTCAGTGCCGACACGATGCCCTCGGTCACCGTCGGGCCGCCCGCCAGAGCGAGCGCGTTGCCGATCGCGAGCACTCCGTCGCCCTGTTGCGCCGCGTCGGAGTTCCCCAAGTCGACGACCGGCAACGAGTCGCCAGCACCTTCGACTTGCACGAGGGCGATGTCCTTCTGGGCGTCCACGCCGATGATCTTCGCGGGAAACCGCTTGGTCTGGCCGTACAAGGTGACCGTCACGCTCTGGGCTCCGGCCACGACGTGGTTGTTCGTCAGGATGACACCGCTCGGCTCGATGATCATGCCGGTGCCCGCACCCTGCGCATAGCCGCCGAGGTTGCCGATGACCCGGAAGCTGCTCGTGTCGATGGAGACGACGGCGGGAAGGACCGAAGCGAGAATCGACTGGACGTCGCCGACTTGGACCTTGCCAGCTTTGGTCGGGAAGTACTCCCGGACGATCGTCTGCGGGGCGCGGTTGGCGAACACGGCGACAAGGCTGCTGCCCGCCAGCGCCCCGACGAGCGCGGCGACGACTGCCACTCCGAGCCATCCGGGGGCGGAACGAGGAGGCCGCTTCGGCGCCTTGGGCTTGGGCGGCTCGGGGTAGGACCACTGATAGGGCCACCGCGACTGTGGCCAGTTGGGCTGTGGCCACACGGGTTGGCCCGGCTGCCCCGTTCCATAGCCCTGCTGCGCATAGCCCTGCTGCTGGTAGTCCTGCTGCTGGTAGCCCTGCTGCTGGTAGTCCTGCTGCTGGTAGTCCTGCTGCTGGTAGTCCTGCTGCTGGTAGTCCTGCTGCTGGTAGGGGTTCTCGGCGTACGCGGCCCATCCGGCCCCGGGAGGCGCCCAGCCGGCAGCAGGCGCCTCCCAAGTGGTTGCCGGCGGCGTCCAGTCCCCTTCCGGCGTTCCCGGAGGCCCCGAGGCCCCTTGCGGAGCTTCTGGCGGTGTCGAGGCCCCTTCCGGCGCTGCCGAGACGCCGTCCCGAGGCCCCGAGGCCACTTCCGGAGGCCCCGAGCTCGGCTCGTCGCCGGCCACTTGGACTGCTCCGGGCGGGCTGGAGGCGACCGGCTCGGATTCGGCCTCACCGCCACTCGGCTCGTCGCCGGCCAGCTCGGACCCACCCCAAATCAGCAGCTGGCTCAGCGGGTCGGCGCCATTCTCGCTTTGATCACCACCCGTGCTTCCCACGAGGCCAATCTACCGGTCACCTGCCGCCAAAAGCGGGCGGCGTTCCCCTTCCGGATGCCCTGTGCGCCAAAAAAATCTTACGATTTGCTGCGAGTTTCTCCAAAGTCGTAGCGTTGTGCGCTCGGACCCGTCACAATGGTGACGTGGACACTTCGTGGATGGGGCGGGGAAAGTGCCGCGACATGCCTCCCGACACTTTTTTCCCAAGTGACGGTGTGGGGGTGGAAGTCGCGCGGAGAATCTGTGCCGATTGCCCCGTGAAAGAACCGTGCCTCGAGTACGCCATGGCCAACCACGTCGATCACGGTGTCTGGGGGGGGACTTCAGAGCGCGAACGCAGGCGGATCGCCCGCCATCGCCGGCTTCTCGCAGTCCGCTCGCACTGAGCAACTGAGCGGCATAGATCAAGCCTGTCGGCCGCAACTTTGACGGCCGAGACGATTGTGCACCTCGAATGATTCGGAGCTCGTCGGAGCTCGAAGCCGAGTTCGAAACTTACGAGGCGGTATTGGCAGCCTGCGCCAGGACGCGAGCGCGGCGAACCCTGCGACGTTCCCTTTCGCTCATGCCTCCCCAGATGCCGAACTTCTCACTGTTCGCGATCGCGAATTCGAGGCAGTCCTCGCGAACGACGCATCCACGGCAAACCTCCTTGGCTTCCCGGGTTGATGCGCCCCGCTCTGGGAAGAACAGCTCCGGATCGACACCCATGCAGTTCGCGCGACGCTGCCAGGTCCGGTCAAGGCCACTTTCGAACAACGCTTGGAGTGCCATGTGGGCGCCCCCTCCCCTAACAACTCGCAACCGTGTAGTTACAAGATGGTGATTATCATGAACCCTGATGCGCGCCGATGCAAGGGGGAGTTTGAAATCGGCCGTCAGGACGGAGACAGCAAGCGGCTACCTGGTCGCGGATCCTTCAGCACCTCGCGCCTTGAAAGGCGCTCAAACCCAGGATTTGCTTCGTGCCTGGCGGCTCGCACCGCTCATCGAGGAAGCCCCCAAGCCCCCCGAGAACGCCTACGGGCGAGCTGTCGCCGATTCTCGATGAAGTCGACCAGGACGTAGTCACCAAGTGTCTCCGGAGTCGTGAAAAAGGCCCGGCCCCGGTTGAGTTGGGTGATCTTCTCCACGAACTGGCGAAGATGCCCCGTCGCGTCGAGAGCAAATGTGTTGATCCGTATCCCCTCGCGAGAGCAGCGAAGCACCTCCTGCAGGGTCGCATCGACCGTGGCCGGCACGGGCGGGTAATTGAAGAAGACCTCCCCGCCCTCTAAGTGCGCGGTCGGCTCACCGTCGGTGATCATCACGATCTGTCTCGTGCCGTGGTGGCGCGCGAGCAGCCGCCGGGCGAGCAAGAGCGCGTGCTGCATGTTCGTGCCATACACGTAGTCCCAAGAAACGGCGGGCAGCTGCTCGGGGCGGATCTCGCGGGCACGATCCGAGAAGCCGACTATGCCGAGGTAGTCCCGGGGGAACTGGCCGGAGATGAGCGACTGCATCGCCAGCGCAACTTTCTTCGCAGCGAGGAAGTTGTCCCGCAGCGGCATTGACAGGGAAAGATCGAGCAGGAGCACCGTCGCGCACTGGGTCTGGTGCTCGGTGCGCTCGATCTCGAAGTCATCTGGGGCAAGCCGAACCGGGAACCGAACCGCGAGCTTGGCGCTGTCCGGCCCGGCGCTACCCGGCCTGGCTCCCGCGTCGAGCTCGCCCTCGGCAACCTGGCGGCGCAGCGCATTACGCAAGGTCCGCTCGATGTGCAAGTTGAACGGGTCCCCGAGCTCATAGGGCTTGGTGTCCTCGGCACGCTCGTGCCCCACTCCCACCCTCGCGATCCCGTGCCCGCCGAGGCGGTCCTTTGAGAGGTGCTTGAAAAGGTCCTCCAAAGCCCGTTGGCCGATGCGCCGCAGCCCCTTGGGTGTGAGCTCGAGCCGACCCTCCCGCTGCTCGACGAGGCCGGCGTCCTCGAGTCGCCGGGCCAGCTTCTGCAGTTCGGCCAGCGACGCGGAAGCGTCCTTGCCCATGAGCTCACGCACACGGTCGAGGTCTATCTCGGCGAGCGCTCCTGGCTGGGGCGCCCCCGAGAGCATGTTCTCGAGCTGATCGAGCTCGCCCAGGCGCTGGAACATGTCCGCAGTCTCGGCCAGCCCGAGACCCTCGGTGCCGCTGAAAGACATCCGGCGGCCCCACTGCTCGCCGGGAAAGGCCGCCCGCAGGTTCCCCGCCAGCCGGTCCATCTGCCACGAGAGGTCCATGTCGCCGAGAAGCGCGTCCATCAGCTCCTGCAGCTGGGCGCGCTGGCCGGGCGTCATGGAGGCGAGCATCGCCGAGGCGGCTGCCATGCGTTGAGCAAGCTGCTCGAGGAGATCGTCGAGGTCCTTCGGGTCACCCGGGAACAGATCGCCGTACTGCTCCATGAATTGCTCGAAACCAGGGTCCAGCGCCTCGCCCGCCGCGCGCTGCTCCATCATCCTGTTCAACGCATCGAGGGCGTTGCGGATGTGCTCACGTTCGGCGGCGCCGGTCGCCGCTGCCGCTCCCGCCACCTGGTCGAGATAGGACTGCACGACCTCCCCGCGCAGGCGCTCGAGGAGCTGCTCGAAGCGCTCCCGCGCCTCGCTCGAGATGAACTCGTAGCTGGTGAGACCGCGTACCCGCCCAGCGAGGTCTTCAGGGAGAAGCCCGAGCTCTGCGCGCCGCTCACCTACGACCTCCTCGGTGATCTCGCGGCGCCGCTGGTCGCCCGAGGAGCGAGCCTCCCGCTCGAGAGCGTCGAGCGCCTCGCGTTCCTGGCCCAGTATCTCGCTGAGCTCGTTCGCGATCTCCTCGTAGGCACCGCCCAGATCGTGCTGCTCACGCTCCTGGCGGCGGCGCTCCCGGATCCGCTCCAGCAGCTCCTGCAGTCCCTCGACGTGGCGACCGTTGCGATCGCGAAAACCTTGCTGCAGCATGCGGCGAAGGGCGTAGCCGACGTCGCCGTGGTACATGAGGTCGTCTTGGATCTCCGACAAGATGTCGTCCGCACCGAGGTCGAAACCGGTCTGCGTGCCATCCCATCTCGAGTAGCGGTAGATCGCCACGTGCCGGGCCTAACGCGCTCGGTAGGTCGCCCGAGCCCCTGCCGCCTCCTTGTTGAGGCGCTTGGAGAGGTGCAGCCCTTCGAGCACTAGCTCGAGGGCACTGGCGATCGCTGCGGGGCTCTCCGACTCGGGCGTCAGCACATTGACCGGCGTCCGGAGCGCCGGCACCTCTTCGAGAATGCGCACGTAGTTCTGCGAGGGAAGATCGGGCCCGGCATGCACCACCTTGCCATCCTCGAAGCCGTTCACCGCCTGCCCGAGTGTCTCGGGCGGGCAGTGCTCCCGGAAGGTCTGGAGAACGGCGGCCTTGATGAGCTTGTCGACCAGCTCCTCGTCCTCGCCCTCCTCGAGCGACTCGATCTCGAGCTTGCCGAGCGTCGAGGAAACGAGCGCGCCGAGGTCGCTCACGCGCGGCACGGCCTCGCTGTCCCCCTCGCGAAGTGCGCGACGGATGGCGGCCGCGCCGAGGGTCTCCTGGTTGGTCACGCTGAGGCGCACGGACACGCCCGAGTGCTGGCTCACCCTAGGGTTCCGGCGGGCGAGCTGGCTCACGCGAGCGACGATCTCGGACATGTACTCGGGAAAGTAGAGCCGGACCGGGGCGGACTCGAAGCTGCGGGCCTCCTGGGCGACGATCGTGAGCTCGGTCTCGAGGTCCTGCGGGTAGTGAGTGCGGATGCGGGCCCCGAAACGGTCCTTCAAAGGCGTAATTATGCGCCCCCGGTTCGTGTAGTCCTCGGGGTTGGCCGAGGCCACCAGCAAGATGTCGAGTGGCAGGCGCACCTTGTGCCCGCGGATCTGGACGTCACGCTCCTCGAGAACGTCGAGCAGGCCGACCTGGATGCGCTCGGCAAGGTCCGGCAGCTCGTTGATGGCGAAGATCCCGCGGTTGGTCCGCGGCACGAGCCCGTAGTGCAGTGTGAGCTCGTCGGAGAGGTAGCGGCCCTCTGCCACCTTGATCGGGTCGACCTCACCGATCAGGTCCGCCATGGAGGTGTCCGGTGTGGCGAGCTTCTCGCCGTAACGCTCGCTCCGGTGCAGCCAGGCGACGGGAGTGTCGTCGCCTGCCTCGGCCACTAGGTCGCGGGCCATTCGGGACACGGGCCGGTAGGGATCGTCGTTGATCTCCGAACCGGCGACAATCGGCAGCCACTCGTCGAGCAGGTTCACGAGCGAACGGATCATGCGGCTCTTGGCCTGTCCCCTCTCTCCGAGGAAGATCACGTCGTGGCCCGCGATGAGGGCGTGCTCGAGTGCCGGTAGGACGCTGTCGGAGTAACCGAGGACTCCCTCCACGACGGGCCTGCCCTTCGACACGCGCCCGAGCACGTTGCGGCGGATCTCCTCTTTGACCGGCACCGAGCGCCAGCCCGAAGCCCGCAACTCTCCGAGTGTCGACGCCAGCGACGACCGAGATGGCCCATCGCCGCCGACGAGAGACGGGCGCGACGGGCGCCCTCCTATCGTCGGTCGGGACTCTGCGGGCTCCGGCAATTCGCTCACTCGGCGAGACTAGGCGCAAGACCTCACGGCTGGGGTCGCGCGGTGCAATGATGATCTCCACTCCGGACAGGCGTGGTGAGGATGCGTCCGGCCTGCAGTCGGAGGAAATCGATCCCCACGGAGGCAACTGTTGAGCATCGAGGATTTGCCATTGGCAGCTACTCGGCCCCAGCCGATCCCTGTCCGGATCGGAGCACCGAGGGGGGGCCCCTCGAGGGCAGTCGTGCTCCGCAAGGACCGCTGGTGGGTGCAGCCGCTCGTCGCCGGGCTCGGCCTGCTCGCCTTCGTCGTCTACGCGACCTGGGCAGCGTTCCGCAACGGGCACTACTTCGTCGGCCTCGACATGGGCCGCAACTACCTCTCCCCCTTCTACTCGCCCTGCTTGACGAACAACTGCCCGTCCGCTGTGCGCTGGGGGCCCATCACGCCGGCGAGCTGGACGGTGAGCCCGGCGATCTTCATCCTGATCTTCCCCCTGGGATTCCGTCTCACCTGCTACTACTACCGGAAGACCTACTACCGTTCCTTCTGGCTCTCACCGCCCGCCTGTGCGGTGGCAGATGTCGGTTCGACATCGGACAAGCCGGGCGGGTTCCGCAAGGGCTACACCGGCGAGACTCGCTTCCCACTCGTCTTGCAGAACATCCACCGCTATTTCTGGTACTTCACGCTCATCTTCGCGGCGCTCTTGACCTATGACGCGATCGAGGCGTTCCGCTTCCCCGGTGGCATCGGGATGGGGCTGGGCACGGTCATACTCGTCGCGAACGCCGTGCTCATCTGGGCTTACCAGCTCGGGTGTCACGCCTGCCGCCACCTGACCGGCGGCAACTTGAAGAAGTTCTCGAAGTCCCCGGTCCGCCTGTGGATCTGGACAAACCTCACGACACCTTTGAACAAACACCACCAGCTGTTCGCCTGGCTGTCCCTCGGCACGATCGTGCTCTCGGACTTGTACATATACCTGGTGTCTTCCGGCGTGATCACCGACCCGAGGATCTTCTGATGACCGACACAGAACGCCATGACTTCGATGTGGTCGTGATCGGCGCCGGTGGCGCCGGGCTCCGAGCCGCCATCGAGGTGCACCAGATGGGCGCCCGGACGGCACTCGTGTGCAAGTCTCTCCTCGGCAAGGCCCACACCGTTATGGCCGAGGGAGGCATCGCCGCCGCCCTCGGCAGCGTCTGGCCGCAGGACAACTGGGAAGTCCACTTCCGCGACACGATGCGGGGCGGCAAGATGCTGAACAACTGGCGCATGGCCCAGATACATGCCCTCGAAGCGCCCGATCGCGTCCTGGAGCTCGAGGAGTGGGGAGCGCTGTTCGACCGCACGCCTGACGGCAGGATCCTGCAGCGTGACTTCGGCGGTCACCGCTACGCGCGCCTCGCCCATGTCGGTGACCGCACCGGCCTCGAGATGATCAGGGCCCTGCAGCACCGTGCCGTCTCGATCGGCATCGACGTCTTCATGGAGTGCAAGATCGTCCGCCTCCTCCAAGACCCCCAAGGGGCCGTCAACGGAGCGGTCGGGTTCTGGCGGGACTCCGGCAGCTTTGTGACCTTCGGCGCCAAGGCGGTCGTGCTCGCCACCGGTGGGGTCGGCAAAGCCTGGAAATTCACTACGAATTCCTGGGAGTGCACCGGCGACGGAATGGCCCTTGCGCTGTGGGCCGGTGCCGACCTCATCGACATGGAGGCCATCCAGTTCCACCCGACGGGGATGGTCTGGCCGCCTTCGGCGCGCGGGCTGCTCGTCACAGAGGGAGTCCGCGGCGATGGCGGGGTCCTCCTGAACCGCGACGGCGAGCGCTTCATGTTCAACTACATCTCCCCGTTCTTCGCCGCCGAGACCGCGGCGACTATCGAGGAGGCCGACCAGTGGTACGCGAACAAGGTGGACTTCCGCCGTCCTCCTGAGCTGCTTCCTCGCGACGAGGTCGCCCGGGCGATCAACTCGGAGGTGAAGGCGGGCCGGGGAAGCCCGCATGGCGGCGTCTACCTTGACATCGCCAGCCGCCGCACCCCCGAGGAGATCCGCCGCCTGCTGCCCTCGATGTACCACCAGTTCAAGGAGCTGGCGGACGTCGACATCACGACGACGCCGATGGAGGTCGGGCCGACGTGCCACTACTCCATGGGAGGCGTTCGCGTCGAGGCCGACACCGAGGCCACGACGATCACCGGCCTGTACGCCGCCGGTGAGGTGGCCGGAGGCATGCACGGCTCGAACCGGCTCGGGGGCAACTCGCTCTCGGACCTGGTCGTGTTCGGCCGCCGGGCCGGGAGGTCAGCCGCCGAGCACGCCGTGCAAACCCCGGGTGATCGGGTGATCTCCGAGGCTCAAGTCGCCGAGGTGACAAGACATGCGACTTCCTATTTCGACAACAAGGGCACCGAGAGCCCGTACGCGGTGCACCACGACCTGCAGGAGACCATGCAATCGCTCGTAGGCATCATCCGCGTCGAGAGCGAGCTGCTCGAGGCGGAGGACAAGCTCGCCGAGCTGCAGGACCGCGCCTCGAAGTGCACCGTCGAAGGCGGCGTGCGTTTCAACCCGGGCTGGCACCTCGCCCTGGACCTGGAGTCGATGCTTGCCGTCTCCAACTGCACGACTTTGAGCGCCATCGCGCGCCGTGAGAGCAGGGGCGGTCACACGCGGGAGGATTACCCGGGCTTCAGGCCGGAATTCGAGAACGTCAACATGGTCACCCGCCTCGTCGACGGCAAGTACGTCGTGGTGCAGGAGCCCAAGCCGCAGATGCCTGACGAGCTGGCGAAACTGTTCGAGGAGGAGGCGCACTGATGGCAATCGACACCGAGCCGGCGGCAGCCACTCCTCCGGCGCAGCCGCCGGCGGCAGCTCCGAAAGACCTCGTCATGCGCCTGTGGCGGGGGGACGCGGGCGGCGGCCGATTCGTGGAGTACCGCCTCGAGCCACAAGAAGGAGAGGTCGTGCTCGACGTCGTCCACCGCATCCAGGCGAGCCAGGCTCCCGATCTTGCCGTGCGATGGAACTGCAAAGCGGGAAAGTGCGGTTCTTGCAGCGCCGAGGTCAACGGGCGTCCCGCCTTGATGTGCATGACGCGGATGAGCACTCTTCCTGCCGACGAGCCCGTCACTATCTCGCCGATGCGCACCTTCCCGATCATGCGCGACCTCGCGACCGACGTCTCGTACAACTACGAGGTCGCCAAGCTCATCCCCGCCTTCAAGCCGAGGCCGAGGGACCCTGACGGCCTTTACCGCATGGCTCAGGTCGACATCGAGCGCGGTCAGGAGTTCCACAAGTGCATCGAGTGCTTCCTTTGTCAGAACGTCTGCCACGTCATGCGGGACCACGAGGACAACAAGCCCCGGTATGCGGGGCCTCGTTTCTTCGTGCGTCTGGCCGAGCTCGAGATGCACCCCCTCGACACCTTGGACCGGCGCGACTACATCCACCGGGTCATGGGCCTCGGGTACTGCAACATCACAAAGTGCTGCACGGAGGTGTGCCCGGAGGAGATCCATATCACCGACAACGCCATCATCCCGTTGAAAGAGCGTGTCGTCGACGCCCACTATGACCCGATCGCGTGGTTGGGACGGAAGATCGGGCGGCGCCCGGCGCCGCTTCCGGCGGCCCAAGCCGGCGAGTACACCGGCGCCGCCCACACCCAGCCGGCCGCTGCCCCCGCTCCAGGGCCCGGCGATCGCGCTCCAGATCGTTCTGAGTCCGGCACCGGTGGCTGAGTTCCTCAGCGAGGCGTGGTTCGAAGCACTCACGGCCGCCCTCGGCAGCCTTTCGACCGCGGACACTCGGGCCGCTGTGTCGGGCGGGTTCGCCCTAGGCCAGATCGTGACGGGAGTGCCCGACAAAGCCGGTGCTGCCGGGGTGCAAGACGGTGAGGTTCGCTACACGCTCGTTCTCCGGCCGGACGGCCCGGTGTCGCTGGTGCGGGGCTCGACCGAGCCGGCAGAGGTGATCCTCGTCGCCGACTGGTCCACCGCCGAGGCGATCGCTTCAGGCAAGGCCTCGGTACCGGAGATGTTGAGCGCCGGAAGGATCAAGCTTCGCGGCGACACGCGAGCGCTCGTCTCGGCCGGGGACTTCTTCGCCGCGATCGCTCCTCTCGTCGCGACCGCGCTTGCCGGCGCGCAGACGACTTAGCCCGGTGCATGACCACTTTTACCTGAGCTCTCGCGGCCGACCGGCGCGGTCACGCAATCGTTACCCAAGCGCGATCAGTCGCACTGGCGGGCGGGAGTACGCTGGCGCCACGGCGTCACGAGAGGGAGATGAAGAATGACCTTGACAGGCGTGGTCGACGATCACATGCTGAGCCAGTACCGCGTGCTGCTCGACCGGGAAGATGAAGCGTTCGACGAACTCGAGCATGCCTACGAGGACGGAGACCGGGATCACTTCGAGGCCGACTTCAATGACTGGATCCAGGCCATGAGCCGTCGGCTCGCTTATCTGAGGCGCCTTGGCATCGAGGTAGGCGTCGAAGTCGTCGCCTGACGTTTTTCCTTCCCCCCGGCAAGACAAGACCCTGAACCCCCCCGAGCGGTGATTGGCCCGGCCCAACCTCTGCGCGAGCAGCGATTGGTCTTCGGCGAGGTCGCGCACATCTACGACCGGCAACGCCCTTCGTACCCGTCGGAGATAGTCGACGACGTTCTCGGCTTCGCCGGGCTCGAGCACGACACCACCACGTCTGTCGCCGAGGTGGGAGCGGGCACAGGCAAGGCGAGCGTCCTCTTCGCGGCACGTGAGCTCGCACTGACCTGCCTCGAGCCCAGCCCCACCATGGCCGCGATTGCCCGGCGCAACCTCACCCCGTTTCCGAACGCAGCTGTCGAGGAGGCTTCCTTCGAGGACTGGCAACCTGCTGCGCACGCATACGGCCTGGTCTTTGCAGCCCAATCCTGGCATTGGATCTCGCCCGAGCTGCGCTACGAGAAGGCCCACCACGCCCTTCGCGCCGAAGGGACCCTGGCCGTGTTCTGGAACGTCATCGTCAATCGCGGGGACGACGGCCTCGAGAGGGACCTGAACGAGGCCTATGGTGACCTCAGCCAGGGAAAATGGCAGCTTGCCCAGGCCGAGCGCGCTGGCGCCAACAATTGGGTCATCGGCGAGATCGAGGCGTCTCGGCTCTTCGCACCCGCGCCCCCCACGGTCCTGCGCCATCCCTGGAAGCGCACGTACGAGACGAATGGTTGGCTCGATCTCCTCTCCACCCAGTCGGACCACAGGATGCTGGACGAGGACACCCGGGCCAGGCTGTTCGATCGGATAAGGGCCGCCGTCGACGCCAACGGCGGACGCGTCGAGGTCGACTACGTCACAGTCGGCTACCTCACGCGGGCGCTCCGCCAGGAGGACCCGTGAAGAGAACCAGCTTCGTCCCGACCGGAGTCGACGTCCCCCTCGCGGGCTGGGGGGTTCGCGCCATCGGAGCAGTCGCCGATGCCGTGGTGGTCGGCGTCGCGACCTACCTGATCGATCTCGCCGTCGGCATCCATGGCAGGATCGCCTACGGGTACCTCGACGTCCTCGTGAGCTTCGTGTACTCCTTCGCCCTGGTGGGGTTCTGGGGCCACACGCTCGGCATGGCGTTCATGAGGCTCAATACGGTCGACGCGGTCGAGGGCCGGACACCGATAGGCCCGCTCCGGGCGGCCGTCCGCTCGCTCGTCGCCGGCCTGCTGACCCTCATACCACTGGCGCCGTTTGTCGACCTCTGCTGGCCGCTTTGGGACCCACGCAACCAGACGCTCCACGACAAGGCGGCGGGGACCTTGGTCCTGCGCCACTAGCCGCCCGGGAGTCCTGCGCCGCTAGCCGCCCGGGCTAAGGGCCGAGCAGCTCGGACACCTCGTCGCGCTCCCCCGCCAGCTCGTCTGTCGTTGCCCGGATCTGCCTGGTGGCGAAATCGCCGTGTCGCTGATCGGCGACCACCTCCCAGGAGGTCCCGTCCGTTCGCACGGGGAACCCGAACTGCAAGCCCTCCGGCACCCCGTACTCGCCCCGGGAGACCACCGCGAGCGACACCATCTCACCGGGAGGTGTCGGGCGCACGATGCTTACCACCGATTCGATCACGGCGTTGGCGGCGCTCGCGGCCGACGACAAGCCCCGCGCCTCGATCACCGCGCTGCCGCGCTGTTTCGCGGTCTCGAGGAATTCGCCCTCCAACCAAACCCGGTCGCCTATGACATCGACCGCCGGCCGGCCCCCGATCCGCGCGTTCTCATAGTCAGGAAACTGGGTCGACGAGTGGTTCCCGTACACGACCAGGTTCGTCACCTGCCCGTTGGACACTCCCGCTCGCTTCGCGAGCAGGCTCTGGGCCCGGTTCTGGTCGAGACGCATCATGGCGAACCAGCGGTCCGCCGGAACCTCCGGGGCGTTCGACCGGGCAATGAGGCAGTTCGTGTTGCACGGATTGCCGACCACGAGCACCCGCACGTCCGAAGCGGCGTTCTCGGCGACGGCCCTGCCCTGCGGCTTGAAGGTTCCGCCGTTGACCCCTAGCAGGTCCTTGCGCTCCATGCCGGCCTTGCGGGGCACGGCCCCGACGAGCAAGGCGAACGAGGTCCCGCGAAAGGCGGTCGCCAGGTCGCTCGTCGCCTCGATGCCGGCCAGGAGCGGAAACGCACAGTCCTCGAGCTCCATCACTACGCCCCCGAGCGCCTTCATCGCAGGCTCGATCTCGAGCAGCCGGAGCACGACCGGTTGCCCGGCGCCGAGCATCTCACCCGAGGCGATACGGAAGAGGAGGGCGTAACCGACCTGCCCCGCGGCGCCGGTAACGGTGACGTGGACGGGCCGGGGACTCATGGCGCCGGATGATGTCGAACCGGATGATGTCGAAGAGCTCATGCCAGGCGTGGGAGCTGCGGCGGTGTCGGTCACGACACCGAAGACTACTTGCCGCCGCCCCCACAGCTTGCCGCCGTCCCCGCCGTCTGCCGCCGTCCCCGCCCTCTGGAAGAGCTTTGCGCCCCTCCTCAGAGGCGCTCGACGATCGCCTGGGCGAACTCGCTGCAGCGGACCTCGTGCGCGCCTTCCATCAAACGGGCGAAGTCGTAGGTCACGATCTTGTCCGCGATCGTCCGCTCCAGCGCCGAGATGATGTCGTCGGCGGCCTCCTGCCAGCCGAAGTGCTCGAACATGAGCATGCCGGACAGGAGCAACGAGCCGGGATTGACCTTGTCCTGACCGGCGTACTTGGGCGCGGTGCCGTGCGTCGCCTCGAAGACGCCATGGCCGGTCACGTAGTTGATGTTGCCGCCGGGAGCGATGCCGATGCCCCCGACCTGGGCCGCCAGCGCGTCGGACAGGTAGTCCCCGTTCAGATTCGTCGCCGCGATGACGTCGAACTCGTCAGGGCGGGTGAGGACCTGCTGGAAGGTAATGTCGGCGATCGCGTCCTTGACGAGGATCTTGTCGCCGGGCTGGCCGCCGCAGTCCTCCCAGCCCACGGCGACGTCGGAGAACTCGTCACGGGTGAGCTCGTAACCCCAGTTGCGGAACGCCCCCTCGGTGAACTTCTGGATGTTCCCCTTGTGCATGAGAGTGACGCTCCGGCGGTGGCGGCGCACCGCGTACTCGAGCGCGGCACGTATGAGCCGCTTGGACCCTGTCTCTGAGATCGGCTTGATGCCGATGCCCGAGTCCTCGCGGATCGTCCATCCGAACTGGCTCTCGAGGTAGTCGATGAGCCGCCGGGCCTCCTCGGTGCCCTCCTGCAGCTCGAGCCCCGCGTACACGTCCTCGGTGTTCTCGCGGAAGATCACCATGTCGACCTTCTCGGGGTGGACCACCGGTGACGGCACCCCCGCGAAATAGCGCACGGGCCGCAAGCACACGTAGAGGTCGAGCAGCTGGCGAAGGGCCACGTTGAGCGAGCGGAACCCGCCGCCGACCGGTGTCGTCAACGGGCCCTTGATGCCGATCAGATCCTCCCGGAAAGCCTCCACGGTCTCCTCGGGGAGCCACTGTCCCGTCTCCTTGAAGGCCTTCTCGCCAGCGAGCACTTCCTTCCACGCGATGTGCCGTCCGTACCTGGCGGCCGCCGCGTCCAGCACGTGCTGCGCGGCCGGCCAGATGTCGACCCCGATGCCGTCGCCTTCTATGTACGGGACGATGGGGTCATCGGGCACCTCAAGCGCGCCCGAGGGCGCCATCGTGATCTTCGTCCCCATGCTGCTTTCAAGCCCCGCCCAGCGCGTGCGCCCGCCGCTCGGCGGCGAGCACGGCGTTGCGCAGCAACATGGCCCGGGTCATGGGGCCGACTCCGCCGATACGCGGCGTGATCCAGCCCGCGACCTCTGCCACGGACTCGTCGACATCCGACAAGATCCGGTTGCCGTCGCGCGAGACGCCGGCGCCCAGCCCGCTGCTGCGACGACGATGTCACCCTGGCGGACGTAGTCACCAAGGTTCGCAACGCCTGTGTGGACGACCGTGACGGCCGCGTTCAGGCCCGGCCGCTTCAGCGCCATCAAGAGGGCGAGCGGCCGGCCGATCGTGAGCCCGCGGCCGATTATCACGACGTGCTGCCCGCTCACGGGCACGTTGTAGGCATGGAGCAGCTCGACGATGCCCGCCGGCGTGCAGGGCAGCGGCCCGGGCGCGCCCATCACCAGACGCCCGAGGTTCACCGGGTGCAGCCCATCGACGTCCTTGTCAGGATTCACGGCCAGCAGCGCCTGCTCCTCGTCCAAATGCTTGGGCAAGGGCAGCTGGATGAGCAGGGCGTCGACTCCCGGGTTCGCGCTGAGGGCCCGCACGACCTTCTCGAGCTGCGCCTGGGAGATGTCCTCAGGCAGCTCCTCGTGCACGGACTCGATGCCGATCTCGGCGCAGTCCTTGTGCTTCATGGCCACGTACCGGGCACTCGGGACGTCGTCGCCGACGAGGATCGTCCCGAGCCCGGGGGTGACGCCGACCGCCTTGAGGTCGGCGACCCGCTTCGACAGCTCACTCCGTTCCCGGGCTGCGAGCGCTTCCCCGTCCAGCAGGATGCCGGCCATCAGTGGCGGAAGTGGCGCTCGCCGGTGAGCACCATCGAGATTCCAAGCTCGTCAGCTGCCGCGATCACTTCTTGATCGCGTACTGACCCACCCGGCTGCACCACGGCAGCGACTCCGGCATCGATCATTGCGTCCACCCCGTCTCGAAACGGAAAGAATGCGTCACTTGCACCTGCTCCTCCTCGCGCCCGTCCGGCGGCCTTGCTACCGGCGATCCGGGCCGCGTCCACGCGGTTCTGCTGTCCGCAACCCACACCAACTACCTGCCCACCGTAGGCCAAAACAACGGCGTTTGACGAAGTGAGGCCGCAGACTCTCCAGGCAAGCTCGAGATCGCGCCATTGCTGTCCGGTAGGCGCGAGCCTGGTCACGACCCGCCACGCCTCGGGCGCCGACCGGAAGCTGTCGTGCTCCTGGACGAGGAAACCCCCGTTGGTCTGGCGGAGGCTGAGCCTGAGGCGGGAGGGGGGTGGCGCTGAGATGACCCGCATGTTCTTCCGTTTCTCGGCGAAGCGGGCCAGGGCGGCCTCGTCATAGGAGGGGGCGACGAGGACATCGGCGAGCGGGGCGTCGACGATCTGGTCGGCGAGAGCCCGGTCGACGGGGCTGGTGAGGGCCACGATCCCACCGAACGCGGAGACGCGGTCGCCGTCCAAGGCCCGCTCGTAAGCGGTCGCAAGGTCTTCGGCGACCGCAGCACCACACGGGTTCGTGTGTTTCACTATCACCGCCGCGGCAAGCTCAGCGCCGTAGCTCAGGCCATCGGGTCCCACGAGCTTGTGAGCGAGCTGCCAGGCGGCTTCGGCATCGAGCAGGTTCAGGTAGGACAGCTCCCGACCGCCGTACTGGGCGGCGCCCTCCCACCAGCCGGCAGGGTTGCCGCGGGCGCGGTAGTGCGCGGCGCGCTGATGCGGGTTCTCCCCGTAGCGAAGCTCCTTGGCGCGCTCGAGGACGACGTGCAAGGTGGCCGGTAACGAGTCGCCGCTGTCGCTGTCCTCATCGCCGGTCCCGGTTTCGCTCTCGGCCTCGTCGCCGGTCTCATCGTTCTCGCCCTCGCCACCGGTCTCGTCGTTCTCGCCCTCGCCACCGGTCTCGTCCAGCCAACGAACGATCGCCGTGTCATACGCGGCGGTATTGGCAAAGGCGGTTCGCGCCAGCCTGTGACGAGTGAAGTCGCTCACAACTCCCTCGCGCCGTAGCTCGTCGAGGACGAGACCGTACTCGTCAGGATCCACGACAACGGTGACGTGCAAACAGTTCTTCGCAGCGGCCCGGATCATCGTCGGGCCACCGATGTCCATCGTCTCGACCGAAGGGTGAGCCTCGAAGGGGTAAAGGTTGCACACGACCAGGTCGATCGCGGTGATGTCCTGAGCGGCGAGGTCCTCGAGGTGGGACGGGATCGACCGGTCGGCCAGGATGCCCGCATGTATCGCGGGATGCAGAGTCTTCACGCGGCCGCCCAGCATCTCGGGCACTCCGGTGATCTCCGCCACCTCCGTGTGGTCGATGCCGGCGGCCTCTAGGACCTTCGCCGTGCCACCGCTGGCGATGAGCTCGACGCCGAGGGCGGCCAGACCGGCGGCGAAATCCTCCAGGCCCGTCTTGTCGTAGACAGACAACAGCGCACGCACCGGCAATGACCGTACCAGGGTGGCGCCGGGTGGGGTCCGCCGGCGGCTGGCCGATGCTCGCCGAGACGGCGGCGGCTGTTCCAAAAAACGGTCCAGAGCCCTAGGCCGGGGCGGCCGGGACGAGTAGTGTTTGTTTCTGCCCCAGCGGGGGCAGGTGAAGTGGCGAGGGAACTTCCAGGCAGGGACCACCCGTGGCAATTCCCTCGCTACGCTCGGACAAGACGTCTCGGGACAGATGAGGAGTGCTGTGAGCGGGGACCTCCAGAGCAACCAATGGTGGCTCGCCTCTGACGGCAAGTGGTATCCCCCTGACTTGCATCCGGACGTCCGTGCTTCGGTGCCCGAGGAGCGGGACCGCAACGCGGCGCTCCTGAACGCCGCGATCGGCGTCGCTCGAGTCCGGGAAAAAGTCTTTGCCGAGGTCCACGGCGAGCGCAGCGAGTACTCATCCTTCGGCGGAGACGAGGCCACTCGCCCCGGCCCGCCTGGGGAGGCAGGCTACCGCAGGTCTGGGCAGGAAACTGGACTGCGACCAGGCACGGAGCCGCCGCCCCGCTTCAGAGCCCGACAGAGACCCATGCCGTCTGAGGCGCGAGAGCCACCACAGTCTCAGCCAGTCGTGGCGAGGCCTGAGACACGTCGGAAGCCAGAGACCCTGCAGAGGCCGAACGGCGGGCAGCAACCGGCTCGGTCGCGTTTTGGGCTCAGCCGCCAGACGCCCGCGGCACCTCGCGCCGAGGCCCCAGCCGCGCTGACCGCTCGCGCCCTGGCCGCGCCTCCGGCGCCGGCGCCGCGTTGGAAGCCAGAAGCGCCGCGCCGGATCCCACAAGCACCTCGTTGGACGCCAGAAACCAGGCCTGACCGCTCTTACGTGCCCGAGCCAATCACGTCGTTCGCACCTGCGCCCATCACGCCCGAGACCGCGACACTGCCTCCTCCGCCGCCGCAGGCCGCACCGCCCGTTATGGAGGCCGCGGTCGTTGTGGATGCGGTCGTCACGGAAGCCGCACCGCCCGTTATGGAGGCCGCGGTGACGGAAGCCGCACCGCCCGTTATGGAGGCCGCGGTCGTTGTGGAGGCGGTCGTCACGGAAGCCGCACCGCCCGAAGTGGAGGCCGCGGTCGTTGTGGAGGCGGTCGTCACGGAGGCCGCACCG
>Ga0187868_1000443_pt1 | contig 34330 bp, 14 predicted proteins | sample June2016WEW_13_4_FD_133014 | JGI IMG/M metagenome (GOLD analysis project Ga0187868, IMG submission 133014) | Peatland microbial communities from SPRUCE experiment site at the Marcell Experimental Forest, Minnesota, USA - June2016WEW_13_40 | ecosystem: Environmental > Terrestrial > Soil >... | reverse complement strand
TGGGCGGAAGGGTCAAACCGAAGGTTCTGACCGCGTTCACGCGGCAATTGGCGACGCTGGTGGACGCGGGTCTGCCGCTCCTGCGCGGACTGCGCGTGCTCGAAAAGCAGGAACGCAGCGCCGCGCTCAAAAAAATTCTCGGCGATCTGGCGCTGGCGATTGAAGGCGGCAGCACGTTTTCCGAGGCGCTGGCGCAGCATCCAAAAGTTTTCAACCGCTTGTTCGTGAACATGGTCAAGGCGGGCGAATTGGGCGGGGTATTGGAAGTGGTGTTGAAACGCCTGGCGGAATTTTCCGAAAAAGCGCAGAAAATCAAAGGCAAGGTCAAGGCCGCGCTGTTTTATCCGGTGGCGGTGCTCATCGTGGCGGTGGGCATCCTGATTTTGTTGATGGTCATGGTGGTTCCCAAGTTCAAGGAAGTTTTCGCCGGCATGGGCGTCAAGATGCCGGCCTTCACCCTGTTTGTGCTGGCGGTCAGCGACGCCATCCGGCTCCACATTCTGCCAACGCTTGGAATGGTGGTGGTGGTGGTGATTTTGTTCCTGTTGGCCATCAAGACGAAGATCGGCCGTTATATCTGGGACAAGGTCAAACTCAAGATGCCGGTTTTGGGGCCGGTCATCAACCGGGTGGCCATCGCCCGTTTCACCCGCACACTGGGCACACTCGTCAGCAGCGGTGTCCCCATTTTGCAGGCGCTGACAATTGTCAAGGAAACCGCCGGCAACGTCATCATCAGCAATGCCATCAGCAACGTGCATGAAAGCGTGAAAGAAGGCGAAACCATCACCGCGCCGCTGGAATCCTCCGGTGTTTTCCCGCCCATGGTGGTCAGCATGGTGGACGTCGGCGAACAAACCGGCGCCCTGCCGGAAATGTTGTTGAAAATTTCCGACAATTACGACGAGGAAGTGGACAATGCCGTGGCCTCCATGACCTCGCTTTTGGAGCCCATTATGATTGTCTTTCTGGCGGGCATTGTCGGCAGCATCGTCATTGCGATGTTTCTGCCCCTGATTGCGATGATCACCAACCTTAGCGGCGGTGGCGGTGCCGGTGGCGGTGATTGACCGGCGGCCATTTCAGAAAACCTTTGTTTTTGGGAGCAAACGCAAAAATAATTGACAAAGTGTGGTGCCTGTGCGTAAATACAATGTAAAGACATTGCATGGGCGTTCTATTTACAATTAACTCGATATGGAGTTCGATTGGAACAATTCGCCCTTTGAGTTGGATGGTTCTTTGACTCAGCGGGAAATTGAAGAGTCCTTTGAGGATCCGTTTGCCATTCGGCTGTTGCCGGACTCGCCGCGATTTGGCGTGCAGGCGCGTTTTTTCAACTTGGGAATGTCGGCGGGCGGGGTCGGAATTTTCAGCGTGTATCGGACCAACGGCCGGGTGGCGCGGGTGTTGCGCGCCCGCGTTTTTGAACCGGAAGAACGGTTCTTTTATCAGCGGAAAGTGGACCAGACGCTGAACGCGGGTGAAAAATGACCCGCCTTCGCCACGCTTCGGCGCGGCAGGCAGGTGATGAGTGAGTGACGAGTGGCAGTACACCGAAGGTTGAAGGTTGAGGGTTGAGGGTTGAGGGACGCGCTGCGAGTGACGAGTGACGGGTGGAATCGTCCTCGTAGTCGTCCTCGTTCTCGTAATCGGAAATAATAAATCGAGGACGAGGACGAGCCGGAAGAGTTTTTAATGCGAACTTTTGCCAATTGGGAAGAGGTGCCGATCTTCGACAGCGAAGAGGCCGAGGCGGAATTTTGGGTGGAGAACCGGCCGGACTTGCGCCTGATGGAGGCGGCCACGGCCGGCAGTGCGGAAGCCGCCGAGTCCGTAACCATCACGCTGCGGATTGACCCGCGGATGCTCGCGCGGATCAAGCGGCTCGCCCGGTCGCGGTATTTGAATTATCAGAGCATGATCAAGCAATGGCTCAGCGAACGAATGGAAGACGAATTGCGGGAAAAATGAAAAACAATCAGACAGTCGAAGGTCGAGCCGACTCTGCTGCGCTTCGCCGCGCCAAGGAGCCGGGAGCCGGGAGCCGGTTGAACGCCGCGACGTGCGAGGTGTGTTCTCCTCACGCCTCACGCCTCACGCCTCACTCGTCACCCGTCACTCGTCACCCGTCATCCGCCACCCGTCACGCGTCAGCTTTCACCCTCATCGAACTGCTCACCGTCATCGGCATCATCGCTGTGATCGCCGGGTTCGTTTTGGTGGTGGCCGGACCGGTGAAAAAGAGGCAATACATTTTCAACACCCAGGCGGAAATGGCGAAGTTGGAGACGGCCATCGAGCGCTACCATGCCGCCTACGGTTTTTATCCGCCCAGTCCGACCACTCCGCCGACGGTGGGCAACTCGTCGTCGCTTTTCAACCAGCTCTTTTATGAATTGGAGGGGACCACTGGTGACGGAATAAATAATTACACCAACCTGGACGGCAGTGACATCATCAAGGCGACCGATGTGCCGAAGGCCTTTCCGGGCATCGGCGGTTTCATGAATTGCACCAAACCCGGCGCGGGCGAGGATTCGGCCGTGGCCCGGAATTTTCTCCCCGACTTGAAGCCGAACCAGATTGGGAGATATTGTACGAACACTTTTAACGGGACCCTGAACACTTTTGGCGTGACCCTGATCATCTGCTCGGTGGGCGGCCCGGACGCCACCTACCAGCCGTTGGGCCAGCAGAACCTGAACCCCTGGCGCTATAATTCGTCCAGTCCCATCAACAATCCCGGCTCCTATGATTTGTGGGTCCAGCTTGTGATTGGCGGAAAAACCAATCTCATCTGCAACTGGACCGAACAGGTGCAGATTGGCATTACAAACCTGCCCTGAACTTTTTATGTGCGTTGCGCGAAAAGCTGAAACAGGCCGGAATAGGCCGAAAACCAACGGCTTACATGTCGTGGCCGTTGACTGGCGCGATTGCGCGTGGTCGCCGCGCATCGTGGTGCAGTCTGGGGGACGGCAAGACCGCAACCAGCGCGCCCGCCTCCTGGACTGCGGCGGCAAGCGGTGCGCGCCGCCGCTTTTGAACGCCGCCCCTCAGGCCGCTGATACAGACGACACCCACAAAGCGGTGTCACGGCCACCGCACTCCAAAACGGCAGTCGCATTCCGCGGCTTCCCCTGCGGAAAAGCGTTCTGGACGGTTTTTGTCCGCGCCACCCCGGTAACGCGAAGAACCATTTTTTAAACCTATGAAAAACATCCCTATCGAGAGTGACCAGCCTTCGCCACGCTTCCGTCTCCGCACGGCTCCGACGAGACAAGTCGGCACGGCAGGCAAGTGGCAAGTGACCAGCCTTCGCCACGCTTCCGTCTCCGCACGGCTCCGACGAGACAAGTCGGCACGGCAGGCAAGTGACGAGTTGAAAGGCGCGACGCGCGAGGCTCATTCCTGTCACGTGTCACCCGTCACCCGTCACCCACGGGCCTTCACCATCGTCGAATTGCTCACCGTCATCGCCATCATCGCCATTCTGGCGGCGATGCTCCTGCCGGTGCTGTCGAGGGCCAAAATCGCCGCGCAGAAAAGACAGGCGGCGGTGGAAATCAGCCAGATTGTCGGCGCCATTCAACAATACGACTCCGTCTATGGCCGCTTTCCGGTCTCCGCCAATGATCAAGCACTGGCCGGGACCAACGATTTCACCTGCGGCGGCACCAATTACGCCAGTGATGGGGTTACGGTATTGTGGACAATGGGAGTCACGAACAATACCGAAGTCATTGCCATTTTGATGGATGTTACCAACACAACGGTGACGTCGGCGAACATGAATCATCAAAAAAACCCGCAGCGGACTGTTTTCCTGAATGCAAAACAGGTGAGTGACCCGACTTTGCCGGGCGTTGGCCCGGATGGCGTTTATCGCGATCCGTGGGGCAGTCCTTACATCATCACCATGGATTTGACCTACGACGAGCAATGCCATGATGCCTATTATTGCCAGCAGGCGGTGTCTCAAAGCACCGGCCAGGCCGGTTACAATGGCTTGTTCAACCCTGATGCGAATGGCACCAGCGACAATTTCCTGTATCATGGCAAGGTCATGGTCTGGTCCGCCGGGCCGGACCGGCTGATTGATCCCACCATGCCGGCCAACCAAGGCTACAACAAGGACAACATCCTGAGCTGGCAATAAATAATGGAAATCTACGAGTCAAAAGTCGAGCCGTCTTCGCTGCGCTTCGCCGCGCCAAGGAGTCGAGCCGTCTTCGCTGCGCTTCGCCGCGCTAGGGAGTCGAGTGTCGAGATGAGCGTGGCAAACGCGGCGCGTCCCCGTCATCCGTCACCCGTCACCCGTCACCCGTCACACTCCCGCGCCTTCACGCTCATCGAGTTGCTGGTGGTCATTGCCATCCTCGGCATCATGGCAGGGTTGGCCGTGCCGGTGCTCAAAAATTTCGCCAAGTCGGACGCCACCCTCGGCGCCTCGCGCCAGTTGCTCGACGGTGCCGCCCGCGCGCGGCAACTGGCCATCAGCCAGCGCACGACGGTCTATATGGTTTTCGTGCCGACGAATTTCTGGGTCGCTTCGGGCAGTTTCAACACCGCCTGGTTTGGCGGCCTGACTCTGGCGCAACAAACCGCCGCGACCAATCTGTGTGACAAACAGTTGACCGGTTACACCTTTGTCAGCTTGCGTTCGGTGGGCGATCAACCGGGGCAGCACACGCCGCATTACCTTGCTCCGTGGCAGACTTTGCCCGACGGCACGTTCATTGCCCTGGCAAAGTTCGCGAATTCACCGGCCCTGTCCTACCCGATTAATGATCCCGTTTCCGGCGCGGTGTTGTTCAACATTTTCGGTTTCAACGTTACGAACAACTTTCCGTTTCCCACCGAAACGGCGACCAACAGTTCCGTCTCGCTGCCTTGGATTGCGTTCAATTATCTCGGCCAACTGACGGTGGATGGGCAGACGGTGGCCAGCCAGGACGAATACATCCCGATTGCGAAAGGCAGCGTGCTGTATGCCAGGGACCCGGGCACCAAAGCGTTCCAATTCAATTCGCCCGACGTGCTGGAGAATCCGCCCGGCAACAGCACCAATTCCGCCTACAATGTCATTCACATTGACCGGCTGACGGGCCGCGCCGTTTTGGAATATCAAAAGATGCAATGAAAATTTCAAACAAAGTGACAGGTGACAAGTGGCGTGTGGCAAGTGACACGGCGGCAAACGCGGCGTGTTCCCGTCCCTCGTCACCCGTCACCCGTCACCCGTCACCCGTTACAGGTTTTACCATGGTCGAGATTGCCATCTGCCTGGCGGTCATCGGCATCGCGCTCGTCTCCATCATCGGCGTCCTGCCCATTGGCATGAACACGCAGCGCGACAACCGCGAGGAAACCATCATCAACCAGGATGCCACCGTTTTGATGGAAGCCATCCGTGGCGGCGCGCGCGGGCTGGATGACCTGACCAATTACGTCTATGCCATCACGAATTTCCAAGTCGTATATCCCGCTGGCACACTCAACACTTATGGTTACACCTATGTCAATTCCACGCTGAATGGCGTTCTAACATCTGTTCAAATGCCGATTACCAGCGGCACGAACATTGTGGGGCTTTTAAGCACGCCGGAATTTACGGATTTGAGTTTCAATCCGACCAACAATCTTTTTAGCGGCGGTTACAGCAATCACGTCGTCGCTTATGTCCGTTCCATCAGCGGGCCGGCGGTGGAAAAACCGCCGCAGGACAACCAAATTCTCCAGCAGGATTCTTTCGGCTACCGCATGCTTTGCGTCAACGCGCCAGTGGCTACTGACATGACTGCCGTCACGAATGCGCTTGGCGTGGTCACCAATGCCTACTTCAGACAGATCGCCGCCAACCTGCACGAACTGCGCCTGACATTTCTCTGGCCGCAACAGCCCAACGGCAATGTAGGCCCCGGCCACCAGACCTTTCGCACGATGGTCGCCGGACAAATCACGCAGATCTACAACGGCCAGTGGCTGTATTTTTACCAGCCGCAATCGTTCGTCAACGTCACCAACACGCCGTGAGAACCAATAAAACAGTGACAAGTGGCGGGTGGCGAGTGGCGAGTGTCACCCGCCGCGCTTTCACGCTCGTGGAAATTCTTGTGGTGGTGGTGTTGATGTCGCTCATCATTCTGGCGTTGATGGCGGTGTTCAACAGCACGCAGGCCGCGTTTCGCGCGAGCATCACGCAGACCGACGTGCTGGAAGGCGGCCGCAGCGTGATGGCGCTGATCAAAAACGATTTGGAGTCGGTGACGCCATCCTATTTGAACGCGACAAATTTTTATGCGGCGGTGGTGGGCAACAGTTTCCCGCAGCCGCTGGCGGGCAGTTCCGCTTCGCGCACGAACGTCATGGAGGATGTTTTTTTCATCACCCGCCAGAACCAGACCTGGAAGGGCGTCGGCTACTTTGTCCGCACGAACCTCCTCCTTTCGGGCGGCATCGGGACGCCCGGCGTCTTGTATCGCTTCGAGACGAACTATTCCGTCGCCCAATTCGCGCGAAATTCGACCAACCTGTTTGCAGCCTTCAATGGAGTCCGCAACCTGGGTGGGCTTCAGCTTGCTGCCAATAATAATACATTGCCCGCCGGCGTCAGCCAGGTCCTGGGTGGCGTCATGAGTTTCAAGGTCCGGGCGTTTGACACCAACGGTTTTTGGATTACCGCCAATCATGCGAACATCGTGGCCATTACCACCGTCACCAGCCCCGAAGTGATGCTATACACCTTCTACAGCAACGCGGTGCCGGCAGCGGTGGAAGTCGAACTGGGCGTGCTCGAAGACCGCACCCTCCAGCGCGTCCAATCCCTCGGCGGTTTGACCCAAAGCAATTACCTCGCGCAACAGGCCGGCAAGGTCCACCTGTTCCGCCAGCGCATTCCGATTCGCAACGTTGACCCCTCGGCCTATCAATGAGAATGAGAACAAAACGGACATCGAACATCGAACATCGAACATCGAACTCTGAACGGCTTCGAAGCCGCGACGTTTTTTCATTGGATGTTGGGTGTTCGATGTTGGATGTTCGATGTTTCCGTTCTTCCCGTCACGCGTCACGCGTCACCCGTCACCCTCAGAGAGGCGTTGCGCTAATCATCACGCTTATTTTGCTGTCCGTGGTGACGTTCATGGCCATCACCTTTCTGGCCCTCAGCCGCCGTGAACGCAGTGCCGTCAGCACCGTCACCGATACCGCCGGCGCGCGGCTGGCCGCCGACGCCGCGCTGGCCAACGCCGAGGCGCAAATCGTGGCCAATGTTCTCGCCACCACCAATCCCTACAACTTCACCTTGCTCGTCTCGACCAATTACATCAATGCGGCTGGCTATAATAATACGGTAGTGGGAGCAAATCTAACGAACGTCAATTATTTCGATTCGAGTGGAATCTTCCTCTTTGGAAACAATTTCCTCCAAAACCTCGAAAACTTGTTTTACAGCCCGCGTCCGCCGGTTTTCATTCCCACCAACTCCGCCGGCGCGAATGATTTCCGTTTTTACCTCGACCTCAACCGCAACGGCCAGGACGACCCCAACGGCCTGTTGCCGGTCATTAGTCCAGACCCGGCCAATCCATATTACGATACCAACGGCATCACCATGAAGAATATCAAACCCGGAGACACGCTGAGCAATGTGATGGTTGGCGACCCGGAATGGATTGGGGTTTTGGAGCGGCCGGACGTGCCGCACGGGCCGAACAACAAATTTATTGCGCGCTATGCGTTCATTGCCGTGCCCGTCGGCAACACGCTCGATTTGAATGCCATTCATAATCAGGCCCAACAAGGAATTCCACGATTATCGGGGACTGGTGTGAATCCTCCCTCGGGTAATGACGTCTTCAACCGCAATGAAGGGGTCGGTTCATGGGAAATCAATCTTGCCGCTTTTCTGGCCGACTTGAATACGAATGAGTGGGGACAAGTCATCGGTACTCCTGCCAACGGAATTACTAAATATTACTTTTTTCGATATCAAAACCCGGGTAATGTAGGTTGTGCCTTTGACGACGCCCGTGCGCTTTTGGCTTACCGTTACAATAACAATTTAAACTCTCTCAATTACATCGGCACAGTGGCAAATCTTTATAATCTTTTCGGAAACGCAGGGATTAATGCCTTCAGCTCCGATTACATTGACGGTTTCTCTTATGGCGGCAACTCGTTGCTGACCGGTTTTCAACTGCCCACCATTGATAACGATTCGACCCTGATCGGTAACAAAGTTCCATGGGTTGGCGCCGACAACACGAACCATTTCTTCAGCCACCAGGATTTGTTTAATACGAACGATACCGAATGGGGTGCAACACTACCCGGCTTCACCGACCGGTTGCTTCAAGCCGGCACGAACGTTTCCACCTACGATCGCTACACATTTTACCGGCTGCTCTCGCAGCTTGGCACGGACACCACGCCGGACTCGGGCAAGATGAATTTGAATTACGACAATCTTGATCCGGGGTTAAACGGGGTTTTGAACGCCAATGGCGTTGCCGCTTCGACGAATTTCGTCGCGTGGACGCCACTGGGCTTTTTCACCAACGCCGCCGACCGGCTGTTGCGCGCCTACACCACCCAGTGGCGCAACAGCAACCCGACCAACTTCGCCACTGCCTTCTACGCGGTTACCAACTTCAATTTCGTCAATTCCGATCAGTGGACCAATTATCCCGCCTTTGGCATCACAAACATTCCAGTTTTGGTGAGCAACCAGTTCGTTTATTCGTCCGCCGTGAACCGCCTGCTCCAGCTCGCTGCCAACATTTACGACGCCACGACCAATTCATTTTATCCGTCCGTCTTCCGGCCCATTTTTGAACACGATAATTATGGCAATGTTTTCATCGTTGGTTATACAAACCTTTACAATTCTGGGCTTAACAACACCGTATCCGGCACAACTGACCCACAATTGGCAATGCCGTATGAAATTACACAATTGTCCGGGCTGTCCGGTCTTTTTCCAGCCAGTTTTACACCCATCAATGTGAACGTCTATGGTGTGCCGTGGATTATTGGTGCGAAGAAAGGGTTCCCAAACTTCAACGAATTTTCGATGGAGAGCGTAGTGCAGACCGCCCGCAAATTACAGGTTACCAGAACCGTCACCAACATGCCGCCACAGGCCCCTCAATATCAGACAAATCAGATGTATATCTTTAACATCAACAATTCAATTGGAATTGAATGCTTGAATTCTTATAGCAACAACTATCCGAATGTCGTGCAGATTGTGTTGAATGATAATCTCTCGATGACATTGACCAATAATGGTTCATTGGTTATTTTTAGCAATTATTTCATTCCAGTTGTCACCAATGTTACCTTGTGGCCGGGTTCTATCTGGATTTCTGGTGGGTTGTATTCGAATCCTTTCATCATCCCGCTCCAGACCAATGTTACTTTCATGCCGAACGAGGTTTATTCATTTGGTAATCAGAATTTTACTCCTGCAAATCAGGTTCCCCCCCCCCTTTGGGAAACCAATATCAATCTGACCGATCTGCCGCATTTTGGTTTGGCGACCTCGAATCAGTTGCAGTTGTTCATGCTCGATGGCATCAACCCTCCTTATCACGTCATTGATTATGTGCAATTCGACGGCCCGAACAGTCTTCGTAATCTCAATGCCGAGCTGGCCAGTCCTGATATCTACGATCCGAATGGCATGTGGCAAACGAATCTTGTGGGGGTGCAAAACCAGCTCAATCTGTCCGCAGGAACGATGGCCCCCGACAGCGTGCCTTCCGAAGATGGTTATCAATGGTTGCCACCGCCGGTTCCCGGTATTACCACCGTCCCACAATCGCAGGCTTATTTTGGGGGGTTGTTTCAGCCGAACAATTTAGGCTCTGCTCCTGCGTGGACTGATGGCAGTCCCGGCACAAACGAGACGAACCAGTCTTATGGCACCCAGGCGCCTTTCACGCCTACGCGCACCGTGGTTCAATACATTTCATGGCAGGCCAATGACCCGCTGGTTCATTACGTCGCCAGTGACTTGAATTATTCAGGCACTGAACATGGCAATCTTTCCACTGGCATAACCAACTTTGACCGCACGACATTCCCCATGTTGCCCGACTTGGGCAACGTGAACGACCGTTACCAGCCGTGGGGCCTGAATTCCCAATTGGCCGAACTGGACAATGTCAGCACCAACAATTCCGATCTCGCATTCAAGGACCCGCTGATGTGGCAGCCCGATAATTGGAATTTCCCGGCGAACAAATTCCCGACCGTCGGCTGGCTGGGGCGCGTGCATCGCGGCACGCCGTGGCAGACGGTTTATCTCAAAGCGTCGGACATTTTGGGTGAAATTCAAAATAGAGCCTACATTGGAACCAACACCTGGGCGCAGTGGACGGGTGACACGCAATTGACTTATGGTCAATACTTCGACGCCGCCAACACCGCGCCGATACGGGACCGTTTGTTGTTCGATCTGTTCACCACCGCGTTCAATGACAACGCCACGCGCGGGACGCTTTCGGTCAACCAAACCAATCTCGCCGCGTGGTCGGCCTTGTTCAGCGGCGTGGTCGTGCTCACCAACACGACGGTCATCCGCGTCCCCCCAAGTCAATTGGTGTCGCCGACTTTTGCCTGGACCAACATCAGTCCTGCCGGTCCGGCGGGGAACAATTCACAGTTGGGGCAATTGGTGGCGGGCATCAACGCCAGGCGCGCGGCTTTCACCAATGCCGATGGTTTGGCCGGCACGTTTGAACACGTGGGCGATATTCTCAGCACGCGGCAATTTACGGAACAATCGCCGTTCTTGTATTGGAACAATTCGGCGCAGCAACAGGCCGGCATCAGCGATGAGATGTATGAGTGGCTGCCGCAGCAGACGATGTCGCTGTTGCGCTGCACCGGTTCGCCGCGCTATGTGATTTATTGCTACGGCCAGGCGCTCAAACCCGCGCCGAATGGCATTTACACGGGCAGCGGACAGTTTTTCGGCATGGTTACGAATTATCAAATCGTGTCGGAAATCGCCACCCGCGCCGTCGTGCGGTTTAACAGCAGTTTGACCAATGTTGTCACATTTGCCAGCGATGCTTTTGGCAACCCAATCTGGTTTACCGCTCCCGTCGTGACGAACAACAACGCCGTCATCGAGAGTTTTAACATTTTACCGCCGGATTGAAATGAAAGCGAAAATGGAGAATGGAATCCGCCTTCGTTTCGCTTCGGCGCGACGAGGATGGGAGATGGCTGTGGCGGCGGTCTGTGACCGTTGCAAAGCAAGCACGAAGATGGAATTGTGAAAACGAGGATAGAAAATGGAAGATGGAAGACGGTGGCAGGGACGACCTGTGAGAGCGTCTCAAAACTTGTAGCAGCGGACGTGAGTCCGCTCCAATCTCATGCAAACCCGGGAAAAGTGAGCCGACTCACGTCGGCTGCTACGATGAGAGGATGTTTTGAGACGGCCTCTGTCTGGTCGTCCGTGGCCGCGCAGCAACGCGGCCCTACCGCAACGCGCCATTCTCAATCCTCGCATTGTGATGATTTTGTGAGATAATCATTTGACCAATTGTTATGCGTTCGCGTCCATTCATTTGGATTTTGTTGTGCCTGCTGTGCCTGGCGGGCGCGTGGCTCCTTTGGCGCCAGACCGCGAATACGCGGACGAGGCCGTCCACGCTCCCAAAAGTTGCCGCGCCGGCGGTCACGACGGTCCGTTCCGCGTCCACCGCGCCGAACATTTTGGCCGCCGTTTCCACAAACGGCGCAACTTCGGCCAAAACAAACCCATTTGCCTGGCGCCTCAGCAACACGGGCAAGACCATCGGGCAGTTGGTGGGCGATCGCCACGCGATTTTGCTGGAGAACGCGTTTATTGATTCAAGCCAGCCGCTGAACTTTTCCATTCCGAAAAATTTGCAGTCGCCGGGCGATCCGGGCGCTTACATCGTCCAGACGCGCGGGCCGATTGGCAATGCGTTTCGGGCGCTGCTGGCGTCGGCGGGCGCGCAAATCGTTTCCTATATTCCGAACGACGCCTACCTGGTGCGCGCCCCGGCGGGCGTGGCCAATGGGCTGGCGGGAAATCCGCTGACGCAGGCAGTGACACCTTACGAGCCGTATTACAAAATATCCTCGTCAATGCCCGTGACGGTCGGGCAAAAAACGCTTTCTTTCGCGCCAATGGAAACCAACCGGGCGGCGGGACCTTCCTTGCTGGTTTTGGCGGTGAACCAGGCGCCGCTGCCCGCAGGAACGGATTTGACGCTCGGTTTGTTCAACGACGGCGCGGCGGCGACGGTCGCGCAGATTGAGAAACTCGGCGGCCAGATCATCGCGCGGGACAAATCGCCGTTTGGTCCGGTGGTACGCGTGCAACCGCCGGCGGATTGGGTTGCCTTGGCCGTGCTGCCCGGCGTGCAAATCGTCGAACCATATCATCCGCGCATTCACGCCAACGACCTGAGCCGGGCGACGGTGGGCGTGGCGGCGGACACGCAAGTTTCATCGAATTATCTCGGCTTGACCGGCAAGAACGTGCTGGTGGAAGTGAACGACTCGGGGATTGATGCGACGCATCCTGATTTAACAGGCCGCGTGTATGGCTCTCCGACGACGGACACCAGCGGCCACGGCACGCACGTCGCGGGCACCATTGCGGGCAATGGCACGGAATCGTTGACGGTGACGAACGCGCAAGGTTCCATCATGCCGGCCACGAATGGCCAGTTCCGCGGCATGGCGCCGGGGGCAACCTTGTTGTCCATGGACTGGAACGATTCAGACCAGGAGCTTCAGGAAGCGGCGGCGCTGACGAACGCGCTGATTTCGAACAACAGTTGGAACTACGGCGACAACGCCTACGACCTGGCGGCGGCGAGCTATGACGCGGCGGTGCGCGATGCATTGCCGCTGGTGACCGGTTCGCAACCGGTGTTGTTTGTGTTTTCGGCGGGCAATTCCGGCAACGGCAGCGACAACGGCGCGAACGGCAACGCGGACAGCATTCTGTCGCCGGCCACGGCCAAGAATGTGATTACCGTCGGTGCGCTGGAGCAACCGCGCGGCATTACGAACCTGGTCACCGGTTATCAAGGCGATACCAATCCGGTGGCTTATTGGGCGACGATGACAGACACGGCTTCCCAGGTAGCCAGGTACTCATCGCGTGGCAATGTGGGCGTTCTCACAGAAGGGACGTTTGGGCGCTTCAAACCGGACGTGGTGGCGCCGGGGTCGTTTGTTGTTTCGACGCGTTCGCAGCAATGGGACGAGCTGGCATATTACAATCCGACGAATACCAGCTTCAGCGAGATTGACAACGTGTTCTTGTCCACCAACGCGATCAATTACTACAGACTCTCCATTTCCGCAAACACCGTGGGTGTGGTGATTCAAATCGTGCCCAACGAGCTTTCGCCGGTGCCGTTTCCCACGAACCTGTCGCTTTTTGTGTCGCTGAATAATTATCCCAATCCAACCAATCCGGCCACTTATGATTTCGTGACCACCGACGACGAGGTTTCCATTCCCCCCGACAGCGGTGGCAACATCCCGGGCATTCAGTCCCTGCGGGGTTTGAGTTTTGAGTATGCGGTTTGGAACACCAACAGTTTTCCAGTCTATTACAATGTTGACGTCTACGTCATGACGACGAACAACGTCGGGGATTATTTTCAGGTATGGAGCAACCTGAACGACTCGATTGGCAGCGGCCCGCCCTATTACTACCGTTATGAAAGCGGCACGAGCATGTCGGCGGCGGACGTGTCCGGCGTGCTGGCGTTGATGGAGGATTACTTCACCAATACGCTGCAACTTACGCCCAGCCCGGCGTTGCTGAAGGGAATGCTGATCAACGGTTCGCGCTTGACGGGCAATTACCTGTTTGCCGTCACCAATGGGATCAATTTTGATGGCTGGGGCCTGATCAGCCTTCCGAATTCGCTCCCGGCGGGAATCACGACGAACGTGAATAATGCAACTGGCGAGTCCATGCTTATTTTGGATCAAAGCCCGACCAATGCGCTGGCGACGGGCGACAGTCATACGTATTTGGTCAGCATTCCCAACGGTTCCGATGCGCAATACCGGCCGTTACGGGTGACGCTGGTTTGGACGGACCCGCCGGGCGACCCGGCCGCCGCCATCAAGCTCGTCAACAATCTCGATCTCGTGGTCAGCAACACGGCGACGGCGGCGGTGTATTTTGGAAATAATTTTGCGTCTTCAGGCAATCCACCTTTCAGCAGGGCGTGGAACACGAATGTTCCGCCAAACCTGGATTCCATCAACAATGTTCAAAACGTCTTTCTGCCGCCGTTGCTCGGCACGAACTACGCCATCACCGTCATCGGCCGGGGCGTGAACGTGAACGCCGTCACCGCGCAAACGAACAATGCCCTCGGAAACTTCGCTCCGAACGTGGTGCAGGATTACGCGCTGGTCATTTCCTGCGGCGAAGGCGAGGTGACCAATGCCTTTACGGTGACGGACAGCGGAATCATTTCCAATCCCACCGGCGACCAGGACATCACCTTTGTGATGACCACCAACGCGCCGTTGCTGAATCAAATTGCCGGCGCCAGCCCGCCGTTGCTCGGCACGAACAACCTCCCGGTCGGGACCAATACGATTTGGGGAAGCAATGGCGTCGTTACCCTCGGCATGACCAACCAGTGGCATTTCTACGTGGTGACCAACACCGGGCCGACGGCGAACTACACCAACGCCGCGTTCATCACATTCGATTCTTACACGCTGGCGATTCCGCGCATGGGCGTGTTTGCGGATTCGACGGCCGATGCGACACGGCCCGGGGCGGACATTGATCTTTACGTGGCCGGCCCAAACGATCCCAATGCCTCCGGCCTGACCAATCTCGATCCCACGGTCATTTCCAACTGCCTTGCCGGAGCCAATGGCGACGCGGCGTCGTTAAGCCGTGGCGGCACGGAATACGTCGTTTACACCAATTCCGCGCCCGGTGATGTTTATTACATTGGTGTGTATTCGGAAGACCGGGAGGCGGCGGAATTTGACTTCATACCCATCTTTACCGACATCGCCTTCAGCCAGCCCGGGCCGAATGGTTCTCAAATCGTCAACGGGTTGAACGTGCCGGTCAACATTCCCGTCGCCATCTTGGGGCATCCCGGTGTGGCATACGTTTTCGCCATTGCGCTGTATCCCATGGAGATCGATCGCGTCGTGGTGACGAATATGATCTGGCACCAAAACTTTGGCGACCTCATCGGCGCGCTTGCGCACGGCGACTCGTCCGGGACATCGCAGTCCGTTGTCTTGAACAACCACGATACATTTGGCAACACCATCGGGTCTCTGCCGATCGTTTATGACGACAGCGGACGGGGCGACATCGTCGGTTCGAAACCGACGGACGGGCCGGGCAGCCTGAACACTTTCATTGGCCAGCAAGCCATCGGCCCGTGGATTTTAGCCGAGGTGGACACCACACGGCCAGGTACCGGCAGTGTGCAGAATGTCAGCCTTTTGATTGAGCCGCATCAGGACCTGACCAAGGGGCTCGGCGTCCAGGTCACGGTTCCTCCCCTCGGCTGGTTCATTGATTACGTTGACGTGCCGGCAGGATTCACCAACCTCGGCCTTTTCGCCACGAACCTAGCGCCAACTTCCGTACCACCGTTGCAACTGTATCTGAACTACGATGTCCAACCGGATTTTTTGAATTACCTTGAATTCGTTCTGCTGACGAATTGTGTCAGTGGCATTTATCCGACCGGACTGGACCCCGGCAATTCCATTTCCTATGGTCCGCCGCTCCTGCCCGGCCGGTATTTCGTCGGCCTTTACAATCCCGACAGCGTGTCGCACGACGTTGATCTGCTGGCCGTGCTTGGCGGTGCGGTGTCGGTCATCGAGCCGGGGGATTACACGACCAACGGGCCGCCGTTGCTGGATGACGCCGTGACCAATTCCACCATTTTCGTTTCCAGCACGCAGCAAATCGCGTCGGTGAATGTCGGCTTTGTCGTCGAACATCCGCGCATTTCGGACCTGACCTTCACGCTGGTCAGCCCGACCGGCCAGCGCATTCTGCTGATGGAAAACCGCGGCGGCACGACCACCAACGGCGCGGGTGACGTCTTCGTCACCACGAACAATTTTGGCCCCGTCACATCTTCCGGCAGCTGGCAGCCGAACACCAATTACATCAATGTCGGTGAAACTTTCGGTCAGCTCATCATCACCTACGATTTCTACACGGTTCCCGACGAGATGACCGTTTATTACGGCACGAGTATAACGCCGGCCAATTTAATTCTCGATACCGGGCTGACCAATAATCCCACGGGTCCAACAACCGTTACCACCAGCTTTGGTCCGGGAACTTCCACGTATGTGACCATCGTCATGAACCAATTCGGCAACACCAACGGCATGGGAGGCGACGCCTGGACCTACACCGTCGGCGGCGTGGAGACGAATTACAATTATCTCACGTTCACGGAGGACACGAACCTGGCCACGATACCGATCAAATTTGCCATACCGCCTTACACCCTCACTGACTATGGCACCAATTACATCCTCAGCGACTTTGAGCTGGCGACCAGCGGGGATTACTTTGCGCCAACGAATATATTCGATGCCTACGGCGGCTGGAACCTGGTTTCAAACCAGGTCGTCATGGTGGGCACCAACCTGGTGATCCTGACCAACCGGGTGAGCGTGGTCACCGATCCCGCCAATGCGTCGGACGGCAGCAATTTTCTGGCGCTGGCCAACGGCACGATTTCACGCCAGGTTCCCATGACGCCGGGAAGACAATTCAGTCTCACCTATATGTACCGCGGGCCGGGCATTGCCGGCTGGTGGCGCGGGGAGGGGAACGCCACCGACAGCGCGAACCCGGAAAACGACGGGAACAACGGTTCATTGATCGGGAGATTTAACTTCCCGGCGGGAGAAGTCGGGCAGGCCTTCCAATTTGAGGATGCCGGGGCGGAATTTCAATTTGCGGGCACCAACACGTATGTGCAAATCCGGCAGCCGCCCTTCCTCATCCAAGTCTACACCAACAGCAGCTCCGAGAGCAACAATCCGGCGGTCACGGTTCAGTCATCGGCTTTGGATGTCGGCACCGGCAGCGGGTTCACCATCGAAGGCTGGATCAATCCGACCAATGCCTGCCTGCCGCAACCGTTGGTGGAGTGGCTGGCCCGGGTGCCGACCAACGGGTCGGACACCAACCTGGTCATCGAGGCGGGCCCGTTTCTGGACCGCGCCACCGGTCACTACTACTATTTGCTGGGCAGCACCAATTGGACGACCTCAGAAACCTGGGCGACCCAGTTGGGCGGACACCTGGCCACCATTGAGACGGCGAATGAGGAAAACTGGGTCTATGACACGTTCGCCAATTATGGCGGCACCAACCGGAATTTGTGGATTGGACTCACCAACGACGCCCTGGGTCATTTCGGCTGGTCCAGCGGGCTGACCAACGTGGTCTATACCAACTGGACGGCCGGGGGGCCCACCAATTGCAGCGGCAACGATTTTTACACCGCCATTCTGGGGCAGACCAACGCGTTTCCCGGGCTGTGGGTTTTGGAAAACAACAGCGGCAACGACAACAATGGCGTGACTTGCGGCGTGCCACCGACCAACCGGATTTACGGGGTGGTGGAAGTGGAGGAAATTCAACCGAATGGCGTCCAGCTCTGGATTTCGGTGACGGTGACGAACGACATCACCAGCAGCAACAGTTGTCTCTACGCGAACCTGGTGGATACGACCAACGGGTCGCACATCATCTATTCCGCTTCGGGGCTGGTCCAGAGCAATGTCTATCAGCACGTGGCGCTCACCTACAGCACGAACTCGGGGTTGGCCGCCCTGTATTACAACGGGATGAACGTGGCCACGACCAACCTGGGTGTCTTTATCCCGAAGACCACCGGCGATGTTTTGCTGGGCCGGGACATGAGCCGGGCGACGAACAATTTTTACGGGGGCAAAATGGATGAAATGAGCATTTACGGGCGCTGCCTGTCCGCCTCCGAGATTGCCGCCATCTACAACCTTTCAGCCCTTACCACCAATCGCAACACGGGCAAGTTTGACCCCGGCATTACGCCGGCGTTGAGCCTGGCCGAGGCGCAGGTATCGCTCGGCGGATTGACCAATATCATCCTGGGCGCGAACAACAACTGGCAGATGCAGAGTTTCTCGTTCATCGCCACCACCAACTCGTTGCCGTTGCAAATCACCGGGATGGAGCCGGGCATGTTGCTCGATTCGTTCAGTGTGGCCGAGGCGCCCCTGGGCAATCTGTATTATTTGCCGGAGCAGTCATTGGACTCCCTGATCGGCACCAGCGCCTACGGCACGTGGACACTGGAAATCTGGGACAATCGCGCGGGGGCTTTTATCACCAACGGCGATCAACTGATCAGTTGGCAGCTTCAAATCGTCCTGCAAACCAACTCGCTGCCCGCCGTTGCATTGCCTCCCCAGGCCGCAACCACGATCACGGTGCCACCGGGTGGCATCGTCTGTCTCACCGTGAATGTGCCGTCCTGGGCGAATTTTGCCACCAATATTCTCGTTTCCGCCACTGCGCCGGTGGACTTGCTCTTCAATCAGACGACCCCGCCGACCGGTTCTCCGGTTGACTACACGTTTCTGACGGGTCAGACCAGTGGCATTGGCAATCCGGTTTTGTCCGCAAACCCGCCGAGCACACCGCCATTGCTGCCCGGCCAGACCTATTACCTGGGAGTGAGAAACTCCGGCCCCCACGCGGTCACGGCGGTCGTGGAGGTGGATTATGACATCATCACCCTGACCAACGGGGTTCCCTTGAGCAGTGTGCTGACGACCAACGTCACCGATGTGGAACGGTATTATGCCTTTGACGTGACCAGCAACGCCTACGAAGCCACCTTCCAGCTCCTGCAACTCAGCGGCAACGCGGACCTGGTCGTCAGCAAAGGGACGCCGCTGCCGACGTTGACCAGCTCCGACTACGGCAGTTTCAACACGGGCAATGCGGATGAGAACATCTACGTGTTCACGAATTCCTCACCGGTGGCGTTGTCGCCCGGACTCTGGTATCTGGGTGTGTTCCCGCGTGATCCCCGGCCAATCAAATATGCCATCCTGGCCAAGGAACTGGATCTGAATGCAACGACGCCGAACATCATTCCTCTGACCAATGGCGTGCCGGTCAATTTCACCGCCGGGCCGGGTGCGGCGCTGACGAATTTCTTCCTCTTCACCGTCACCAATTTCCCGCCGGCCATCCGCTTCGAGCTTTACAATTTGAGCGGCAATGGCGATTTGACGGTGCAGCCCAATGCGCCGCCGTTTGCGCCGCCATTCTTCCAGACCAGCCAGCAGCCGGGCCAAAGCCCCGAGTTGATTTTCATTGCCACCAACAGCGCGCTGAGCAGCCTCACCAACAGCGCGCTGACCAACCTCAATGCGCAATGGTATCTGGGGGTGCCCAACCACGAAACCAACCTGATTACTTACACCATTGTGGCGGTGCTGGACACCAACGGTTACTTTCCGGCGTTTCCGGGGGCGGCCGGCGCCGGGGGCGGCGCCGCGGGCGGCGGCGGCGGCGGCGCGGGCGGCGGTCACGGAACCAACGGCACGGTTTATCACGTTTACAACCTGGCTGATTCCGGGCCGGGCAGTTTGCGCGACGCCGTGAGTGACACCAACCGCACCATCGTCTTCGACGTGTCGGGCACCATCAAGCTGCTGTCGCCGCTGGTCATCACGAATTCGTATTTGACCCTCGCCGGCCAGACCGCGCCGGGCGGCGGCATCACGGTTGCGGGCCAGATGACAACGGTGCAATTCGCTCATGACGTGATCATCCGCGACCTGCGTTTCCGTCCGGCCGGTGTGGTGATAAACCCGGCGGTTGCCTGGTCAAATGGCTTTGAAGGTGACACCAATTACAATCCCACCGTGGGACAGTATTTTGCCGGAGGTTGGCTTGTTGACTTTGGAAATGTGGATGTCGCCACCAACGGAGTATGGGGACAAACCGCTTTTGAAGGGGGTTGGCTGTTGGACCTGGATGGCACCACTGCCGGAGGGATTTCCACGAACATTACTACTGTTCCAGGCCAGACTTACATCCTTCATTTCGTCTACGCGCGCAACCCCGATAGCATCCTGGGAGTCATGGGGAATCCTCCCCATGTCCCCCAAGCCAGCGTTTTGATTAATGGCAGTATCGTGACCAATATTGCTGCGAATTACATCAACACCTGGGCAAACCTCAATTGGCAAATGGTGTCCTACACGTTCACCGCAACTTCTTCGTCAACATCACTGGCTTTTTATTCCCTGGATCCTCCAGGCAATTTTTCCGGGGTTCTTTTGGACGCGGTGAGTTTGACCACGAATGTGGCAGCAAATATGAGTCCGGGTGATTCACTTCAGTTCACAAACGTGATGAATGTAATTGCCGATCACATCTCCACCTCCTGGAGCACGAACGATCTTGTGTCGGTGCTCGGTTCGAGCAATGTGACCGTGCAATGGTCCATCATGGCCGACAGCCTCCACAACACGAACAGCCTGCACGGTTATGGTTCGCGGCTGCGTTACGGCTACGGCGCGTTGAGTTTTCATCATAATCTTTACGCCAACAATTACAGCGCCAACCCGCGCCTGGGCGACAACCTCAGTCTCGATTTCGTCAACAACGTCATCTACAACTGGGGCATCCACTCCGGTTACTCCGGCACCAACGATCTGGTGGCCAATCCCGGCGGTCTCACCAACCAGTTGAATTATGCCTGCAACTACCTGATTGCCGGTCCCGACACCGCGTTTTACAGCACGAATGCCGCGCAGACCAACATTGCCTTCTGGGGCGGCACGACCAACACCTGGATTTTCCAGACCAACAACGTCATTGACAGCGACACCAACGGCATTCTGAACGGGGCCGATACGGAGTGGGGCATGTTCACCAATCTTTACACACCCTTCGGCCGGCCGTTCCCGCTGCCGCCGGTGCCCACCGACGAGGCCTTCATTGCGTATGAAAAGGTCCTGGATTTCGCCGGCGTATCGCTGTTCGCGCGCGACTGGGTGGACACGAATATTGTCATCGGCGTCCGCACCCAGACCGGGACGATCATCTCCACGCCGCCGTCGTTGGGCATGGTTGCCTGGTGGAAGGCCGAAGACAATGCCCTCGACAGTGTGGGCACCAATAATGGGACTCCTGTGGGCGGAGTTACCTATACCAACGGTGAAGTGGGGCAGGCGTTCAGCTTCAACGGCAGCAGTTATGTTCAGGTGCCTGATGCGCCGGCACTGGAACTGACCAACGTGCTGACCATCGAGTTTTGGGTCAGGCGGGAGCAGTTCGCAACGGAGGACTACCTTGTCAACAAGGGTGGCGACTGGACGTATGGAACGCTGAACTATGGAGTGACCATCCCCGGCGCGAATTTCCCCCCGGCCCCCAATTCCCTGACCTTTAACTTTGCGAATGGCACCCGGCATTCGGGCAGCATCACCGATTTTAACTGGCATCATTGTGCGGTGGTTGCCCGTAACGGCGATGTGGACCCCACGTTCTACATTGACGGCGTGCAACAACCAGTCGTTTTACGGGAGGGGGCTGGGACGCTCAACCTCTATCCTGCGAGCCAACCGCTGCAAATCGGGGCGCAGGTGGATCCGATCTCTGGCTACGATTATTACAGCAAGGTCTTGCTGGACGAACTGAGCATCTATAACCGCGCTCTTTCGGCTTCAGAAATTCAAGCCATCTACAACGCCGGCAGCGCAGGGAAATTTTCGACTCCGTTCGTTCCGCCGCCGCTGGATTCCGACCAGGACGGCATCCCGGATTATTGGGAAATCACCTTTGGCACCGATCCGTTTGTGGCGAGCAACAATCAGCTCTCGACGAACGCCAACTACATTGGCTACACCGACCTTGAGGAATACCTGGGCTGGCTCGCCGCGCCGCACGCGCTCACGACCACCAACACAACGGTGGACGTGGATCTTTACCGGCTGGCCGGTGATACGGGCAACCTGACCTTCTTCGTCACCAACGCCGTCAACGGGACCGTGTATTTGACCAATGTCCTGGGTTCGGTGACCAACACCGGCCCCTTCAGCAACAGCATCGCCGTTTTCACCCCTTCGAACAATTACAGCGGTTACGCGTCATTTGACTTCTTCGTCACGAACAACGACACCGTCGCCTATTTCGGCCCCGTGACCGTGAGCGTCGTGGTCAGCGCCGTGCCGGTGCTTAAAGGTGGGATCATCACCCTGACCAACTTGATTCCGTACTATGCCGCCAACCTGACCGGCACGAATGGACTGGATTACTACCGCTACGATGTTTCGACCAACGCCTACGGAGTGGAATTCGAAATCCTCAATGCGTCCAGCAACGTCGTGCTGCTGGCGCGTTATGGTTTGCCGCTGCCGTCACTTGGAAACTTCAATTACAGCGCCAATGCCGGTTTCGGCACCAACGCTCTGATCCTTGTCCTGACCAATTCCACGCCGGTTCCATTGACCAGTGGCTGGTGGTATCTGGCGGTTTCCAACGCGTCGGGCGCGCCGGTGAATTACACCATCCTGGCGTCCGAGCTGGTTGCCAATACGAATGTTCCGCCCATGTTTTTGACCAACCCGCCCGACATGACCATGGATGAAATGACAACGCTCACCGTGACGAACACCGCCACGGATGCCAACACGAACCTGACGCTGTCTTACGTGGTGACAATCAGTGTTGACACCAACGCCATGGTGGCCAACGGCTGGCCGTTGAATTATGTTGGGACGGTCCCGGCACCGGTCATCAGCAATAATGGCATCATCACCTGGACCCCCAGCGAGGCCCAAGGGCCGGGTGTTTACATCATCACCACCACGGTCGTTGACAACGGCTCGCCCCCGTCGAGCGCGCAAAACAGTTTCACCGTGACCGTGAACGAGGTGAACACCCCGCCGTTCTGGCTGCCGAATGTTCCCAGCCAGACCAATTATATCATCGACGACTTGAGCACCCTCACCGTCATGAACACGGCGACGGACACGGATATTCCCCCCAATCCCTTGACTTACCAGTTGATCGGCCCAACCCCAACCAATGCCGTGATTGACACCGATGGCGTCATCACCTGGACGCCGACCCTGGCGCAAGCCGGCACCACCAACATTTTCATTACCATTGTCACCGACACCAATGCTTTCGCGCTGGTCAACCAGAGTTTGAGCGCGACCAACTCCTTTGTCGTCATCGTCACCACCAACCTGGCCGGTTTGGTTTGCACGGTGAACTGGACCAACGTGCACCAAAGGATAGACGGCTTTGGCGCTTCCTCGGCCTGGGAGACCTCCAACTCCTGGAGCACGACTTTGAGCGATTTGTTTTTTTCCACCAATAACGGCATCATTTACACCGATACTCTGGGGAATACATCCACCAATAATGGCATCGGCCTTTCTCTGCTGCGCAACCACATCATCCCTGCCAATACGCCTTTGGCGGGCGACACCCCGTCCACGTCCGAAACGGTCATCATGCAGTCCGCCCAGGCCCGCGGTGCCAATGTCTGGAGCACGCCCTGGACTCCGGCGGACGGGTTCAAGGACAACGGCGGGCCGGACGGTGGCAACTATCTTGGAAGCGGCGCCAACGCCACCAATCTGGCCTACGCCAGCCAATTGGCCAACTATGTGGTCAGCATGAAGAACCAGGGTGTCAACCTTTACGCCATCTCGGTTCAGAACGAGCCGGACGCGAATGTCACCACCTATGAAGCGTGCGTGTGGACCGGCGCTCAGATTCATGATTTCACCACCAACCTTTACAACGCGCTGGCGGTCGCCGGCGTCGGTTCGACGAAGATCATGCTTCCCGAAAGCCAGAATTGGACGGATCCCCAGGGTCTCGCTGCCACCGCCATGACCGACGCGAATGTCGCGGCGGACGTGGGCATTGTTGCCGATCATAATTATGATGGCGCCAACGGACCGGCGACATTGACGAAAAACAGTTACGGCAAGGCGCTTTGGGAAACGGAAGTCGCCCTTCTTACCGGCAGTGACAGCAGCATTGCCAATGGCGTTTATTATGGCCAGCGGATTTACCTGTTCATGACCCAGGCACAAGCCAATGCCTACCATTATTGGTGGCTTATTTCCGGCAACAGCACGGGAAATCAGGGATTGCTGGACAACAATGCTTCCCTGACCAAGCGTTTTTCTGTGTTTGGTCAATACAGCCGGTTTGTGCGCCCCGGTTATTATCGCATTGACGCCGCCACCACCAGCAGCGCCCTGATCAGCGCCTACAAGGATTCCGTCTCTCCCGGCTTCGCCATTGTGGCGGTCAACACCAACGTCACCTCCATCAGCCAGACGTTTGTTCTGGCCAACTTCACCGCCGGAGCCGTGACGCCGTGGCTGACCACCAGCAATCTTTCGCTGGCCAGCACCAATGCCGTCACGGTCAGCAATTCCGCTTTCACCTACACGCTGCCGGCCCTGAGCGTGGTGACCTTCGTGGGTCAGGGCAGCACGAACATCCCGGCCCCGCTCACCAACGCCGTGCCGCAGACAAACTCGGTCGCCGCCGGTGGCATTGCCTATTATGTGGTAAATGTGCCGACGAACGCGGATTTCGCGACCAACCTCCTGCTCTTCGCAACGAACGGCCCGGTGAACGTCTGGTTTGACACCAATTTCCCGCCCACGACCAACGTGCTGTTGTTGCCTGACACCGCGTATCCGGGCGGAACGAATGGTTCCGTCGTGTTGAGCGCCGGCACCACGCCGCCGCTGGTGCCCGGCTCGGTTTATTATCTCGGCGTCCAAAACACCAACAGCTTCGCGGTGACGTTTGCGCTGGAAGTTGATTTTCACCTGCTGTCGGGAACGAATGCGGCCGGCGGCCCCATTTCCATCAGTTCCATCACCGCCACCAACATCGGCGGAAAGTTCGGCTTCCTGCTCACCTGGTATGCGCCGACCAATGATTTATTCCAGGTGCAATGGACGGGCAGTCTCGCGCCGCCCATAACGTGGAACACCTTCAGCAACGTCGTTGCTTACACCGGCCCGCCCACGCCGGCGAACGGTTTGTTCACCTTCTTCGACGACGGCTCACAAACCGGCGGGTTTGGCCCGGACCGATTTTACCGGTTGATACTTTTGCAGTCCCTGACCAACGGCGTGCCGCAGACGAACTCCGTTTCGGGCGGCGGTGGCATTGACCATTTTTTGATCAACGTGCCGGCGAACGCGGATTTTGCGACCAACCGGTTGCTCTCCGCCACCGGGCCGGTGAACCTGCTGTTCAACCAGACCACGCCGCCAACGGGGACGAACGCGGGTGACTACACCCTGCTGGCGGGCGCGACAAATGGCATTTCCGTTTTAAGCACCACCAGTGTGCCGACGAATATCGTGCCCGGCGGGACATATTGGCTTGGCGTGCAAAACACGAACAGCTCTGCCGTCAGTTTCAGCCTCGAGGTGGATTTTCACCTGTTGTCCGGGTCCGTCACCGGCGCCATCACCGGTCTGACCATCACGGCCACCAACATCGGCGGGACGAACGGCTTCCTGCTCCAGTGGCAGGGTCCGACGGATTATCAATACGCAATCCAGTGGACGACCAATCTCGCGTCGCTGGTGTGGAACCCGGTCCTGAACCCGGTCATCAATGTCGTCGTGACATCAACCAACGGACATTACAGTTTCTTTGACAATGGCACTCTGACCGGCGGGTTTGGCCCCATGAAATTCTACCGGGTCCTGGGCGGCCTGAATCTGGGGCCGATCACCGGTTCTGGTTCCACCACCAACACCGTCCTGGCCGGGGCCATGTCGCAGGCGGTGGTGACCGTGCCGGCCAACGCCATCTCGGCGAGCAACCTCCTGATTTCCGCCGCCGGGCCGGTGAACGTGTTTTTCAACCAGACCCACCCGCCCACCGGCAACACCAACGCGGGCGATTTCCTGATGCTGTCCGCCACCAGCACCGGCGCCTTCGCGCTCACGAGCAATTCCGTGCCGCCGCTCATGCCGGGCACGAACTATTACCTCGGCTTCCAAAACCCGGGCGCCAGCAACGTCACGTTCGTCTTTCAGGTGGCGTTCGGTTTCGCCCCGACCAACGCGGTGTCCAGTTTCGGCATCACCGCGACCAACGGCGGCATCTGGCTCAAGTGGAACGGCCTGACGAATTACCAGTACCAGGTGCAGTGGACGACCAATCTCGCGCCACCGACGGCGTGGAATACGATTTCCAACATCGTCCTGACCTCAACCACCGGAATCTTCACCTTCTTCGATGACGGCTCATTGACGGGCGGGTTCGGCCCCATGAAATTTTACCGGCTCATCACCTGGCCGTTTATGACGCCGATACCGCAAACGCTGTCCATTTCCAGCGTCACCGTCACCAACATTGGCGGGACCAATGACCCGGTGCTCCGGTGGAGCGCCCCGACGAATTATCAGTATGGGATTCAATGGACGACCAATCTCGCGCTGCCCTTCAGCAATTGGTTCATCATTGCCAGTCCGGTTCTCACGCTGACCAACGGCGTTTACACCTTCATAGACAACGGCCAGACCGGCCCGCCGGCCGGCATGAAGTTTTTCCGGCTCTTCGATTATCCCTGAGGCGACTGGAAGGAGCGCGGGCAAGCCTGCCCGCGAGTTGATATGAACGCGCGGACAAGCTGTCCGCGCTCCAACGCAAGGTATCCGGATGAAGGACCACGCCGCGAAATACGTGCCACCTCAGCCGCATACACAAAACCGAACCCACGTCATGACCTCGCCTCCACATCAGACCATTTACAGTTTGCTTTTGCACTGTAGCGGCGGTCTGCGACCGTTGCCATTGATTCCACCGGCGCTCACAGAACGCCGCTGCAAAAAATGCGAAATAGTGCAATTACATGCTGAAACTGGTATGATACCATTTCCCGATAATAATCGGCACCTATTCCAGATGGTAGGGCCGCGCTGCTGAGACTGTCTCAAAACAATTCCTCGTCGGAGGGGCGAGTTACACAAGCCCCCATTTTCAGAGGCATTTTATGAGTCAGGGTCTCGTATAACTCGCCCCTCCGATACTTTTGAGACAAACTCGGCCGGTTTGCCCTACCATCGTTGGTGGGAGTGTCAAGCCGCGCCGTCGCTCCCAAGGCCGCAATCCGGCTTTGCTTTCGCCGCGGCTTTGAATATGTTTCCCGGTTGGTTTGAATGGAAAATTCGCGGCCATGAGCAAGGAATTCATCCGCATCGGCGGCGCGCGTGAGCATAATCTCAAAAACCTCACGCTGAACATCCCGCGCGACAAACTGGTGGTCATCACCGGCCTGAGCGGGAGCGGCAAGTCGTCGCTCGCGTTCGACACGATTTACGCCGAGGGCCAGCGCAAATACGTCGAGAGCCTCTCCGCCTATGCCCGGCAATTTCTCGACCAGATGCAAAAGCCGGAGGTGGATTTCATCGAGGGCCTGTCGCCGGCCATCGCCATCGAACAGCGCAGCTCCGGCTCCAGCCCGCGCTCCATCATCGCCACCACCACCGAGATTTACGATTACCTCCGCCTGCTTTACGCGCACATCGGCAAACCGCACTGCCCGGACACCGGCGTGCCCATTGTCTCCCAGACCACCAGCGACATCGTGGACAAAATCCTCGCGTTGCCACCCAGGACCCGCGTGATGCTGCTCGCCCCGGTCGTCCGCCGGCAAAAAGGCGAATTCCGCGACGTGATCGAACGCCTCGCGCGCGAAGGGTTCGTCCGCGCCCGGGTGGACGGCGAATTCGTCGAACTCGCCGCCGACACGCGCGTCAAGCTCGACAAAAAGAAATTCCACACCATCGAAGCGGTCGTGGACCGGCTGGTGATTGACAACAAAATCCGCGTGCGGCTCGGTGATTCGGTCGAAACCGCGCTGCGCTGGGGCGAAGGCGTCATGTTCACGCTGCATCAGTTGCCTGATGTAGCCGCGAACGTTAGTTCGCGCACTTCAAAAAATGCGCCGACTAACGTCGGCGGCTACAGAGACGATTGGACGGAGACCCTACACTCGAACAAAATGTGCAGCCCGGCCACGGGCAGGAGTTACGATCCGCCCACGCCGAAACATTTTTCCTTCAATGCCCCGGCGGGCGCCTGCCCGGTCTGCCACGGCCTCGGCCAGAAAATGATTTTTGACGAAAGCCTGGTCGTGCCCGACCCGGAAAAATCACTCGAGGACGGCGCAGTCCAGCCGTGGCGCCGCGCGGGCAAGCGGATGAACATTTATTACAAGGCGATGCTGCGCTCGATCGCGGCGCATTTCAACGTCAGCCTGGAAACGCCCTGGAAAAATCTGCCGGACGATTTCAAAAAGGTCCTGCTGCAGGGGTCGGGCGAGGACGAGGTTGATTTTAATTTCTGGCGCGCGGGCAGCCAGCACACCATCCGCCGCCCGTTCGAGGGCGTGCTGCCGAACCTGGAGCGGCTGTTCACCGAGAGCGAAAGCGAATTCGTCCGCAACCGCATCAAGCCCTACATGAGCCCGCAATTTTGCGACGTGTGCAAAGGCAAACGGCTAAAACCGGAAATCCTGGCGGTGACGCTGGGTAGCACCGGCCTCCGGCCTGTTGTTTCGGGCGTCACGCCCGAAACCGTCGTGGGGCGGGCGATGGCTCCACGTTCGTCCGATGATCCGCAGCCTGCGTCACTCGACGAAATCCGGCGGGACGCCGGATTTAACCCGCGGGACGCGGGCGCTACCACAAAAATATCGAACCGCAAATCCGAAATCTGGAAAATTCCCGGCCTGTCTATCATGGACGTCTGCGCGCTGTCCGTGGAAAAGGCCGATGAATTTTTCGCCAATCTCAAGCTCACGGAATTTGAGGAAAAAATCGCGCATGAGGTCATCAAGGAAATCCGCGCCCGGCTCGGCTTTTTGAAAAACGTCGGCCTCGGCTATCTCACGCTCGACCGCGAGAGCAGCACGCTCAGCGGCGGCGAGGCCCAGCGCATCCGGCTCGCCACGCAAATCGGCGCGGGGCTGGTCGGCGTGCTTTACATTCTGGATGAGCCGAGCATCGGCCTGCACCAGCGCGACAATAACCGCCTGCTGGCGACGCTCAAGGGCCTGCGCGACCTCGGCAACACCGTGCTCGTGGTTGAGCACGACGCCGAAACGATCCGGCAGGCGGATTACATCGTTGACCTCGGCCCCGGCGCGGGGGTTCACGGCGGCGAACTGGTGGCGGCGGGCGCGTTGCCGGAAATTTTGAAAAGTCCGGATTCGCTCACGGCGAAATATCTCACTGGTGAACTGACGATCCCCATTCCCCAAAAGCGCCTGGCGCCGTCGGAGGAACGCGGCTGGCTGGAGGTGCTCGGCGCGCGGGAAAACAATTTGCACAACCTGGATGCGCGGATCCCGCTGGGCACGTTCACGTGCGTCACCGGCGTGAGCGGTTCGGGCAAGAGCACGCTGGTGGCCGACATCCTGTGCCGCGCGCTGTTCCGCAAATTTTACGGCTCCAGGGAAACGCCCGGCGCGCATCGCGCGCTCAGGGGTTATGAGAACCTGGACAAGGTCATCGTGATTGACCAGTCGCCGATCGGCCGCACGCCCCGCAGCAATCCGGCGACCTACACCGGCATGTTCAACCACATCCGCGATTTGTTCGCGAAACTGCCGGCGGCGAAAATCCGCGGCTACGCGCCGGGCCGGTTCAGCTTCAACGTCAAGGGCGGGCGCTGCGAAAAATGCGAGGGCGACGGCCTGCTCAAGATTGAAATGAATTTTCTGCCGCCGGTTTATGTGACCTGCGAGGCGTGCGGCGGCAGGCGTTACAACCGCGAGACGCTCGAAATCACCTACAAGGGCAAGAACATCGCCGACGTGCTGGCGATGACCGTGGACGAGGCGGTGACGTTTTTCCGCGTGGTGCCGCAGATTTACGATCCGCTGCTGACGCTCGCCGAGGTCGGCCTCGGTTACATCGGCCTGGGGCAGGCGGCGACGACGTTGAGCGGCGGCGAGGCGCAGCGCGTGAAGCTGGCGGCGGAATTGAGCCGCAAGGCCACCGGGCGCACGTTTTACATCCTGGACGAGCCGACGACCGGCCTGCATTTCCACGACGTGGCCAAGCTGCTCGAAGTGCTGTTCAAGCTGCGCAACGCCGGCAATACGCTCGTCGTCATCGAACACAACCTCGATGTCATCAAAACGGCGGATTGGATTATTGACCTCGGCCCGGAGGGCGGGGATGCTGGCGGCCGCATCGTCGCGCAGGGGCCGCCGGAAGAAGTGGCCCGCTGTGCCGGAAGTTTTACCGGGCAGTATTTGACCTGCGTTCTACCGCCGTCGTGAATCAATATTTATGAAAATAGCGTTGTTCGGTCTGGCCGGCATAAAAACCGGCAAACACAACCTCAAGGACCTGCGCCTCGACGAGGCGGACAAACTGGTCGAGGCGCAGAAAAAAGTCCACGCGCAGGTGGACGTGGTGGGCGAGGACCAGCTTCTGGACTCCGACGCGATCCTCGTGTCGCAGGAAGGCCGGGCGGACATGATTTTAAAGGACCTGGAATTTGTGGAAACACGTTTGGGCCGCGACCCCCAACCGGCCGAGCGCCAGACGCTGGAAAAAATCAAGGCGCTGCTCGAGCAGGAAAAATTCGTTTTCAATTCCGGCTTGACGCCGGAAGACCTCTCGGCCGTCGCCGCGCACAACTTTTTCACCGCCAAGCCGATCGTGGTGGCCGAACCGCCGGATTTGGAAAATCCGGATGCCCTGCTGCTGCGCGCGTTTCGGGAGGGCGGCTACATCTGCTTTCTGACCGTCGGCGGCAAGGAGAACCGCGCCTGGCCCATCCGGAAGGGCACCACGGCCTGGGAAGCCGGCGGCACCATTCACACGGACATCCAGAAGGGTTTCATCCGCGCGGAAATCATCAGCTTTGCGGATTTCATCGCGGCGGGCGGCGAAACCCAGGCTAGGCGCGCCGGCAAAATGCGGCTGGAGACGAAGCCCTACGTCATGCAGGACTACGACCTGACGAATTTCCGGTTCAACAAGTAAGCGCAGTGCCGTTTTGGCTTCGCGTTTTTGTAGCGGCAGGCGGCATTCCGACGGATTTCGTCCTCGTTCTCGTCCTCGTCCTCGAAACCAGTCTGGAGAAAAGCAATTACGAGAACGAGGACGACGAGGACGATCCAGCTTCGGTCTTTCTCATCCCTTTCTTTCAACTGCTTGCGTCCGGGTTCGGTTTGAACTTCGGCCAAAAACCCTTGACGGGTGGTTTCGTGCATTCAGAATCGCGCTTATGAAAATTCCATCAACCCTGTTGCTGCTGGCGGTTTTAACCTTTTCCGTTTCCACCCCGGCGGCCCCGCCGTCGGATCAATCCATCAACCAGCTGCTGCAACTGACCAAAGTTGACAAGCAAATGGATTCCGTCCTGGCCCAGATGGAGGGCGCGATGAAGGCCAGCCTGCAGCAGGTGGCGAAAGGAAAGCCGTTAAGCGCGGATGAACAGGCGGTTCTGGACCGGCAGCAGGCCAAGATGGCCGGCATCATGAAGGAGGAGTTAAGCTGGGAGAAAATGAAGGGCCTGTATGTCCAGGCCTATCGCGAAACGTTTTCCCAGGAGGAGATTGACGGACTGATTGCCTTTTACCAGACGCCGGTCGGCCGGTCGTTTGTGAGCAAGCAGCCGGAGTTGACGAAGCGCACCATGGCCATCCTGCAGCAACGCATGGCGCCCATGATGCAAAGAATTCAAAAAATGTCGGAGGAGACCGCGTTGGAATTGCAAAAGGCAAAGGCGGAAAACCCACCCGGCCCCAAAACGAATTGAATTTCATTTCGCGGGTTCTTCATTTCACGCTTTTGTCGCTGCGCAACGTCGTTTAGATTCGGGCGCATGGCATTTCGCTGGCGATGGCTTTTGATTTTACTCGCGTTGTCAACGGGCGGCGAACGGAGTTTTGCCGCCAGTGCGCGGGAAGATCGCGCCTATGCCGCCGCGGTGACCGCGTTTCAGGACGGGATGTGGGGCCGCGCGGAAACGGAGTTGGCGCAGTTCGTCCAGAAATATCCAAAATCCGACCGCATGGCCGGGGCGGTGTTGATGCAGGCGGAGGCGGAATTCAAGCAGGGGAAACTCCCGCCGGCCATCGCGCTGCTCACGGCGCACAAGGCCGATGCCGGGAATCTTGCCGACGAATACGCCTATTGGATTGGCGAAGCGCAGTATCGGGGCAGGGATTTCCCGGCGGCGGCGGAAACATTTGTTTCACTGGCGCGCGATTTTCCCGAATCATCGCTGCGGCTCCAGGCCGTGGTGGAGGCGTCGGCGTCGCTGGCGCAGACCAACGAGTGGCCGCGGGTCGTGTCGTTGCTGGAGCCGACCAACGGCGTGTTTCAGCGCGCGGTGCAAATGGATCCGGCGAACGAACTGGTTTCGCGCGGACAATTGCTGCTGGCGCGGGCCAAATTCGCACAAAACGATTTTGCCGGCGCGGCGGCGGTTTTGGTATCGCTGAACTCGCAGACGCTCCTGCCGGAATTGGACTGGCAGCGCGCGTATTGGCTTTACCAGGTCAAGCTGGCGGCGGGCGACCTGAACGCGGCGCTGGCGGCCACGACCAATCTGGTTCAAATCGGGCAGTCCGAAAAAAACGACGGCTGGCAGGCCGAGGGTCTGGCGTTGCGCGCGGGCGTGCTGGAGCAGCTCGGCCGAAAGCCGGAGGCCATTGCCGTTTATCAGGAAATTCTCGCGCTCAACGTGCCGGGTGAACGGACGCGACAGGCGATTTTAAAAATCGCGGAACTGTCCATCGCGCTGGGCCGGTTTTCCGATGCCGAGGAATCACTCCAAAAATTTCCCGCGCAATTTCCGAATTCCCCGGCGGCGGACCTGGCGCTGTTGACGCTCGGCGAATTGCATTTGAAGGAATATGTCACCCAACCGGCGGCGACGAACCAGTTGCCGGCGGCCCAGACGAACTTTGACCAATTTCTCCGCACCGGCACAAACAGTCCGCTCGCGGGCAGGGCGTATTTGGATCAGGGCTGGTGTTTGTGGCTTGCGGGGAAAATTCCAGAAAGCTTTGACGCTTTCAAAGCCGCCGCGCAGCGATTGCCGCCGTCGGAAGACCTGGCCGTGGCGCGGTTCAAAAAGGGCGACGCGCTGTTCGCGCAAAAGGATTTTACGAACGCCCTGGAAAATTACCGCGCCGTGGCTGATGATTTCGCCAATTTCCCCGCCGTTGTGCAAACGCTTGGCGACCGCGCGCTTTACCAAATGCTGCGCGCGGACCTGGAATCAACAAATGTGGATGGCGCGAGCAGCGCGATGGCGCGGATTCTGAAGCTTTATCCCGCCAGCGATTTGGCCGACAGCAGCCTCCTGCTGGTGGGCGAAGGCCTGGCGGATGCCCGCCAGCCCGCCGCCGCCCGCGCCCTTTTCCAGAAATTCGTGGAGACGCTTCCGAATTCACCGCTGCGACCACAGGTGGGACTGGCCATCGCGCGCACTTATGAACGGGAACAAGACTGGCCATCGGCCATCGCCCAATACGAGAGCTGGCGGAGCGATTTTCCAACCAACGTGCTGCGGCCTCAGGCGGATTGTGCGCTCGCCCGGGCGAATTTTCAGGCGGGAAACGAGACGAACGCATTCGGGCTGTTCACGAATTTTGTCGCGCAGTTTCCGACCAACGAACTGGCGCCCCTGGCCCGATATTGGGTGGCGGACCATTACTTCCGCCTGGGCGGGACGAATTACGTGGACGCGGAAAGAAATTATAAAATGCTTTATCAAAACACCAACTGGCAGGGATTGCCCCTGGTTTACACCAACCTGGCTTATCAGGCGCGCCTGATGGCCGGGCGCGCGGCGATGGGCCTGCCCAGCTATAACGACGCCATCGACCATTTTACCTCCCTGACGAGCGACACGAATTGTCCGCCGGGCCTGAACGCGCAGGCCTTGTTCGCCTACGGCAGCGCGTTGATGCTGAAGGATTCGCCGGACACCAACAATCCGCTGGCGAATTTTCAACTGGCCACGAACGTGTTCAACCAGATTTGCCAGTTGTATCCAACGAATGAACTCAACGCGCAGGCATGGATTGAAATCGGCGACTGCGATTTGCAACTGGGTGCTTTTGACGCCGCAACGAACGCCTACGCGCAGGTTTTTGGCCCGAACGCGCCGGCAACCATCTCCGCGCGCAGCCGGGCGCAAATCGGTTTTGGCATCGCTTTGGAAAAAAAGGCGGCGGCG
>Ga0187868_1000404_pt1 | contig 36108 bp, 38 predicted proteins | sample June2016WEW_13_4_FD_133014 | JGI IMG/M metagenome (GOLD analysis project Ga0187868, IMG submission 133014) | Peatland microbial communities from SPRUCE experiment site at the Marcell Experimental Forest, Minnesota, USA - June2016WEW_13_40 | ecosystem: Environmental > Terrestrial > Soil >... | reverse complement strand
CCTAGTTGGCGGCGCACGAAATCACCTACGACCAAAGTTAACGCCTGGTCTGTTCCGCCTGCTGACCTGATTGGCCCTGCAAAATATATAGCTAAATAGCGTGACCTATCGGCGTTAGTTTTTATTTTAACTTGAGTTATGCCTTGTATTGGCGCTGCAGTTAAGCCTTCAGTGAAAATTGCAAGAGCAGTTCGAATCGCCTGTTCAGCCGCTTTTTCAGGTTCCATGTGACCGAATTTGCCCAGAACAATTTCTTCAGCAACTTTAAATGCGATTTCTTCTCTTTGCATTTTAGTGGCTAATTCTCTGATGCTAAGCGCAACTTCTTTGGGCCCTACTAGCCCTTCTACTAAGTCAGCAATATCTTGGGCAATGATACACTCAGTTTTTAATGCGGGATCAAGGCCTTCTGATCTAGCGCTGTCGCTTATTGCATACAATCGCTTTACCTCATTTTCCATTGCGTCAACGTAGTTCTGATAGCCCTTGCTGATATTCAAAGCGCAACTCCCTGTAGCAACATATAGAGTAATGGGTTATTTTGGCTTTCTTAAAAAATAAAATACAAAAGGCAAGAGAGACTTTGAGCATTAAACTGTAATACCTTTAACTGCCTCGATGATTTCAGAGATCCTTTGTTTAGCATCACTTGTCTCAGTGACGTTGCCGGTGACGATTATGTCTGCTCCTGCAGAGACAGCAGCTATCGCTTGCTCTTTAGTTCTTATTCCCCCGCCTACTATGAGGGGAATGTCAAGCAAGTGCTTGACTGTGTAAATCATTGCTGGAGGTACAGGATTTGCTGCTCCAGAACCGCCTTCCAAATAAATGAAGCGCATGCCAAGGTATTGACCTGCTAGCGCATGAGCGGCTGCAAGTTCAGGCTTAGTATACGGTACGGAGATAGCTTTTCCTACTATGCCGGCAGTACCGCCTTCCCCAACGATTATGTAACCCATAGAAATAGGTTCCAAACCGTACTTTTTGACAAGTGGAGCGCCAAGAATCTGGGCACCCATGAGAAAGTAAGGGTCAACCGAATTTAGAAGCGACATAAACCATATGGCGTCTGCATAGCTACTAATTCCAGTTATGTTGTTTGGGAACAGTATTGTTGGAATTTTTACAGAAGACTTTATGCCTTTTACGACGTCGTCAAGATGGGCTTGGGAAGCAAATGTTGAGCCTCCAATCATTATGGCAGCGGTTCCGCTGTTTTCAGAGTTTTCAGCAATACGCGAAGCCTGTCGAGCTGACACTTTTTCTGGGTCGATAAGGGTTATGTGGATTGAACCTTCGGTTTTTATTTTCTGGAGTAAGTACTTTTCAGTAGGCCCTAGCAAAGTGATAATCCTTCGATTACTCTTTTTTTATGTTTGTCACAGGTGTTCTTTTTGTAGAACCATAAACTCGGTCTGTTAGCATACAGTAAACGTCAACTTCACCTTGAGCAGGTTTAACTGGGAATTCTTCTTTAAGACCGCAGCCACTGCATTGTGCAATGGCATGACCGCCTTCTTCTCTGGATATTTCAACTTTAACCGTCTCTTTTCCGCATCTTGGGCAAGAGAAGAATTTAGGTAAACGTTTCCTAGGAATATGAACTACTTTTTTCCTTCTTCGCCCCAAATATAACAGCCTTCTAAAGCGATGGTAATGTGAGTAATATTTATGCTTGTCCTTAAATACTTGCCTAGAAACCAAGAATATGAGACTGCGTGAAGCCAAGTGAAATTAACGCCTTCTATCTTAGAAATGGACTTCTCGGAAGCTCAACAAAGAATTTGCCGCTTTATTAAAGAGTACGTGGAAAACGCTGGAACAAAAGGCATAGTGCTTGGCCTATCAGGAGGAATCGACAGCGCAACAATAGCATCACTTTCAAGTCTTGCAATAGGCGGAGACAATGTGTTAGCTCTTATGCTACCGGAAAAAGAAAACTTTAATCAAAAAGACATTGACGACGCAAAAGTTGTTGCAGACAAATTTAAATTGAAAACACAAATCTGTGACATATCAAGTGTTTTAGAAGACTTCTATAAAGCTATTCCAGTTTTTGACCCATCAGACAGGCTTTGTAAAGGTAACATTAAAGCAAGAACTAGAATGATTAACCTTTACTATTACGGTAACAAGCTTAACAGAATCGTTTGCGGAAGTTCTGATAAATCAGAAACAATGATGGGCTACTTTACTAAGTGGGGAGACGCCGCAGCTGACATAATGCCAATTATGGATTTATACAAAACGCAAGTCCGCAAACTCGCAGTTCATTTAGGAATCCCAGAGGAGCTTGCATTGAAACCCTCCACCCCAGCGCTTTGGCCAAACCAAACTGCAGAAAATGAACTTGGAATCAAATATGAAACTTTAGACCTAATTCTTTGTGGGCTTGAGCGGTTTATGGCTACTGAAGAGATTGCTAATCAATTAAGTATTCATAACTCAATTGTAGAAAAAGTTAAGGTCCGATGGCTCGCAAATGAACATAAAAGGAGAATGCCAATAGCCCCCAAAATTGGGTATAGAACTGTGGGAAATGATTTTAGGCTTCCAAGACATACATATTGAGTGGAAACGACATGAAAGATAAGATAAAACTTGCCCTTGCCCAAATAAGCAGTAAACGCGAAAACAAAGAAGCCAATCTGCAGAAAATAGAAACATTAACCCTCAAAGCCAAAGAACAAGGGGCAGATCTAGCTATTTTTCCTGAGATGACATTAACTGGCTACGTGGTTAGGGATCAATTCTACGAGTTGGCTGAAACAATCCCTGGACCAACAGTTGAGAAGGTGGAGGCGTTAGCGAAGAAGACAGGAATACACGTTATTTTTGGGATGCCTGAGTTAAGCGAAAAAACCCGAGCAACAGTCTTTAACACTGCTGTATTTGTTGGTCCCAAGGGTTTAATCGGTAAATACCGTAAAATGTATTTGCCAACGCACAGTGTGTTTGAAGAGAAAAGGTATTTCCGTCCAGGTTATCAAACAGCCGCGTTTCAAACGGAGTTGGGCAACATTGGTTTATGCATTTGCTACGACATTTTCTTTCCTGAAGTACTTAGGCTTACACGTTTGAAGGGTGCACAATTAATCGTCTGTATATCTGCATCCCCTGCGCTGCGAAGAAGTTACTTTGAAACTTTAACTTGTGCAAGGGCAATAGAAAACACCGTTTACCTCGCCTATGTGAACCTTGCCGGCGTTCAAGATGGCTTGCAATTTTGGGGAGGAAGCAGACTGGTCAGCCCAACAGGAGATGTTCTGGCAAAGGCAAAGTACGATGAGGAGGACTTTGTCACCTGTGAAGTGGATTACAATGACCTAAGAATGGCAGAGACTTTTATTCCCACCTTAAAGGATTTGCGGCCTGAACTTTTTGATAAATTAAAAGAGTGCTCAGAACTTCTTTAAGAGGCCTATAAAAGGCAACCACTGAGAAAGATGGCGGCAAGGTAAATCACAAAGACATCACAAGCTCATTACAATGCTGTGATATCAAGTGATTTAACGGTTAATCACAGTAATTTCAACGTGATAGATGACGTCACGCTACCCTTATTTCACGTCACACGCGTAACGCAGGCAAAAAAGTTACGGTGGTAAAGAATTACAAAAAAAGTACACAACGATAATAAAAGAACATGAAATCACCGACTAAAAGAATGAATACCAAGCGATAAAGCGTTTGTAAAACTACATTTTTTGTTTAAAATTTACTTTAAAGTTCGCGCAAAACAAACGATAATTTTGCTTTATATCTGTTAACTACACTTCTTGTCGCTTTAAGCTGAAAAAAGAGGGCGTGTTTGCTTTCTTTTTATGTTTAAGCCATTTTAAGCAGTATTATTTACGAAAAACACATGCATTTTCAATAGGATAAGACTTAAAAAGTCGACTCAGTATACAAAAGCGTATCCATTCAGATGGTTGAGGAGACAAGGAGTTTGAAGCTAAAAGACGGCGTTCAAGCCTGGTTAAATGGAGCATTAAACGACCCCATTGTGAAAATATTGGCTAAAAACAGTCAATTAACCAAAACTCAGCTTGAAACACTCCTAATCGACATTTTAGCCGAAAATATATCAGGGAAACAGTTAAAATACGATGAAAAAGCCAATTTAAGGCTAACTAAGGCTAAAATAAGTCGCGGATCCTTTAACAGAACGTTAAAACAGTCTAAAGAAAACGTGATAAAATCGATCTACACTATACTACTCTTAGGATATCTAGGGGTTTTTGACAGCACAACTCTTGACCCGTATCTCGAAATAGCCAATAAACTGCACGAATATGTGGAGGCGCACCAAGAGATTCCCGACAAGGACGAGGAGCTAAAAAACCATCTAAAAGTCATAGAAATCATAAGGGAAGAGCTTGAAACGAGCCTAAAACGGCTGTCTAGTCCATCAGAATAGTTCTTGTGACGTCACAAATCACAGGCAAAACTAAAAATTTTAACCAGCAAATGGGAGTAACAAAAGCCGAATTATAAGTGCATTTATTAAGCCTTAAAGTACAGGATAACCTCAAATTAAGGATATCGTTGCAAGATATTTACAAGGAGCTACTGCATAGAGCACAACTGTGACGTGTGATATCATAGTAAACATCCGCCGACGTCACCAAAAACCTTAAAAAGTCCATGGATAACTGTGATGTGTGATGCAACCGATAAAATCACGCATAAATCACAGGGATGAAAACCACGGTTGACTTTGTAACGTTACTCTTAGGCGTTTTGCTGACGACAACAGTCGTAGCTTCAGTTGAGTATTATAGGCAAATACGTAAGGCACAAAAAGAGTATGAGAAAGCCAAGGCTATTGTCGAAGACATAGTTCTTAGTTTTAACCGAGAGCTCAAGCGTGAAGCCGACAAATTAGATATAATCGCTTTCAAAATAGAAGGAAACTTAGCTAAAGCGGATACAAGCCTAAAAAAAGTAGACACATTAGAAAAAAAGATGGTGCCTATAGAAAACCAAATTGACATTATTTCACAGACAGTTTTACAAAGTAGCAACAGCATTCTTTCAGGCTTAACAGGTTTAGAATCGAAAATCAAAGATATTGAAGCATCACAAGAGACATTAAAGATCAAGATAACAAGTTTTGAAGAGCAAATTCAAAAGTTTAATGTTGCTCCAGAAATTAGTGAGTCCGTCATACCCATTAAACGTGATAAAGCAATGGCGGCATTAACAGATACAGAAATCGCAGTACTGGAAATGTTATCTTCAGAAGGGTCCAAGACAGCACCGGAAATCAAAGACAGAGTTAAACTTAGCAGAGAACACACAGCAAGACTGATGAAGAAACTCTACGAAGAAGGATATCTAGAAAGGGAAGTAAACAAAATACCTTTCAGATACAGCATCAAAAAAGAGATGGAAAAACTGCTAAAGAAAACTGAAAACAGTCAACCAACATAAGCCTTCCTGCCAGACTAAATCTTAGCTTATACAGCTTACGGATTGCGCCACTTAACAGTTGAAACTACTTTATACGTTGCTTGATTGTCGCTTGAGGAATATTTGAGACAGTTTTATACTTCAAATTATTTGCTCCACCAGTCCTTAAAAGTATACCTTTACTCGTCATCCTTGAAAGGTAGGTTGAAACGGTACTAAGGCCAACTGGCTCCTTAAGCTCCTGCTCATAAACTGACTGAATATCCTTTGAAGAAAACCAAATTAACGGAAAACTTTTCTGAATTACTAACTGAACTTTTTCAAATCGTGAAAGCATGTGATTTGGTGAAGAAGCCCCTGCACCTATAGTTGGACCCTCACCTGGTGCACCGCCCAGCAATTCAACAAGATCTAAGAGGCGTAGAGCTTTATCGCGGGTTACTTGACCCTCGAAAGCAATAGTGTATCGATTACCATCGCTATCGAACAGCTCAACGCGTATTTTACGAGCTGGCATTTGGTGTACACCACAAGGGTTGTTCACAACTTTACACTTCACAGCTTATAGCTGTTATGGTGAAGGTTGAAAAGCAGAAAAGGCAATAGCCAGCTTATTCTTACGAAATCCCCATAATTTTCATTCTATTCAGCATAACGAGATTCACTGTAAATCAGAATTGCTGGAAAGTTAAAGTTATTGTTTGATTCTGCTTTTCCAGTAGAAGCGTAGGGGTGGCTTATTCACAGTAAAGAGACAATAAAAATGTAATATGAAGCAAAAGCAAATAGATTAAGCGGCAAATTCAATGCGATTTCACATGTATTCACAATATTGTGAACGAAAATTTAGAACCACTATGAGATAAAATCCTCAAAGTTACTTAACTTAGAATATTATGAAATTATTGTCAATAAATCTTAGTTTCCATTTTAATTGCGATGATTTATCATGTTAAAAATCTTTACACAGGCACCCCTATGTTTCCTCTCGAGGTTTTCAGGCAAAAAGAAGGCGAGGAAACACTGGAAAAATATTTGTGGTAAACTTATCTAAAATCTTGGATAACAACTATTAATATACAAAATTATTACTTACCTATTAGAGTATATGAACTAATTATAGTAAATAGTTAGTTTTACATTAGATCAAAAATTTTTTCCAGTCGAAACTTTGGGGTGTGCCTTGCTCTTAATTTACCTAGTTATTATCTGATGTTTTCATTGTTCTTTAGGATTATTGTGCTTTAAAACCAGTTTTTTGTACTGCATACTTTATCTGTTCCACACGAAATAAGGGTTGCGCCTCTGAAATTGAGGGGATAGGGTAATGGGAAATCCAAGCATATTAGATGATGTGTTCGAAAGCTTCGTTAATGGGGTTCGGTTGTTTAGAGACAGAGAAGTTCTCAGACACGATTATCTTCCAGAAAAATTACCACACAGAGAAGACCAGATAAGATTATTGGGGCAAACTGTCGCGCCAGTCCTAAAGAATGCAAGATGCTCTAACATTTTTATTTATGGAAAAACTGGGACCGGAAAAACAGCTGTAACAAAATACGTCTTAAGCCATCTAGAGTCTAAGGCAAAGGAATATGGTGCGCCTGTAAAATTTTGTTACATAAACTGCCGAATGACTGGTTCAGAATACCGCGTTTTCGCAAGTCTAAGCCAAAACCTGGGTATGGCCATACCGTTTACAGGGTTATCTGTTGGTGAAGTATTTGATAGGTTCAGAGCGGGTTTAGATTCTTCGAGAATAATTTTCATAATAATTCTTGATGAAATTGATGCCTTGATCAAGGACCGCGGAGACGCGTTTATGTATGAGTTAACAAGGATAAATGAAACTCTAAGTAAAAGCAAAGTTTCGATAATCGGCATATCAAACGACTTGCGTTTGAAGGAATTTTTGGATCCTAGGGTTTTTAGTTCTCTTAGTGAGGAGGAACTAGTTTTCAGGCCATATGACGCAGCTGAACTTCGTAACATTCTTCTTGAACGTTCAAAATTATCTTTTCAAGATGGCGTTTTGTCTGATTCAGCATTAAGTATTTGCTCAGCTTTGGCTGCTGCGGAGCATGGCGATGCGCGGCGAGCTTTGGATTTGTTGCGTGTTGCTGGAGAAGTTGCTGAACGACAAGGTGCTAAGTTGATTACAGAAGAGCATGTGCGCCAGGCAGAGAAGCATATTGAACACAACCGAGTGGTTGAAGCGCTTAAAAATTTAACATTGCACTCAAAACTGGTGCTTCTTAGCGTTTATCACTTGAACAAGCCAAGTGCCACTACAGGTGAAATATACGACGTTTACAATGAACTTTGCGGCGAAATGGGTGCTGGTCTTCTAACACAACGTCGATTAGGCACGCTAATTAATGAGCTTGATTCCATGGGACTTGTGAACGCTAAGGTTGTGAGTATGGGGCGGTATGGAAGAACCAAAAAAATCAGACTTGAAATTTCAAGAAGTCTCATAAAGGATGTATTTGGCAGTGATAACAGATTTGGCAGCTTACTCGATTATTCTCTGCAATCCTCACATAAAAGCTCAAGTGATACTAGCTAAAAACCGCTAAGGAACTTAGTTAAATGAGAGAATAGTAGTCTCCAAGGTTTGCAAGTTTACCACTGGAACTTTTCCCGGTGTAGGAACCAACCCTAATTTCTCCATGTAATCAGTCTGTTCTTGCCAGCCACCTGAATTCACAACGAGTACTCCGCGATAATTACAGTAACCTAAAACGTGAATATGCCCAGCATGAAAGATGTCTGGAACCCTATCGATGACTAGGTAATCACGGTTTTCTGGGGATAGCATAGTTTTTCCACCGTATACTGGAGCTAAGTGACGGCTTTGCATAAGTAGCCTCATTGCCTTTTCTGGGTGATCATGATCCATTCCAGGTAGAACCGCGATAATATCATCCAAACTGCGGCCATGATACATTAAAACTTCTACACCGTGTAAACTTAACAGGCATGGGCTTCCAACAGAGTGAATATTCTTTTTACCTTGCATTCCAGTCAAATAACCTTCTGGTATGGCAGGCTGGGGTAAAGCTTTGCGCGACGCATCATGATTACCTGGGGAAATAAATATTTCAATGTATTCAGGGATTTTTTCCAGATATTTGGCAGCAAAATTGTATTGTTTGTGAACGTCTCGTATGGAGAGTTCTTTTGCTTGGTTGGGGTAAACTCCAACTCCATCAACAATGTCGCCTGCGATTAGTAAGTACTTTACTCTGCTTGCTATTTCCCTCATTTGCTCGTTTCCATATTTGCCCTTAAGCCAGAGTATGAACCGTTTGAATGCTTCTTTTTGGAATTTGGTGCTGCCAATGTGAAGATCTGATGTTAAGACCGCGTAAACCGGTTCTTGCGCTCTTTGTTGGGTTTTTCTGCCTATTTCAGGGAAAATTATATCCTCAGCTAGAAAAAGGTTACTTCGTGTCTTTATCACTGCCAAGCATACTACTTGGTCCTGCAAAAGAAGAAGCGCTTTTTTGCGGACTTCTTCTGGTGCTTTTTGCGGCACTAAGACAGTTGTGCTTCCCAACAAGTCTTCAACTGATAGTATCATTTGGTTTTTTGATTCTCTTTTTTCTGTTATCATACAGATTATTTTGAGTTTTGTTTTTGCCGGTGATTTGAGTGCTTCTAGTATTGGTGTTGCAGCTTTAACGTCGATTCTTTGTCTAAGCAAGCGTTCAATTCGTTTAAACCTGTCCTGGAAATATTCTAGATATTCTTCAAGGGTGCCGTTGGAGCTAAGCTTGCCTGTGGAATCTTCCAGAATTTCAAAGTTTGCCTTTATGTCCTTGGCGTATGCATAAAAAGTGCTGTCAACTGTCCTTATTTGCTGTGGTAGGGGTGGCTCTATGACGTTTTGCTGAGGCTGTGTTTCTATGGCGGGTTCTGTTAGCTGCTTCACTAAGGTTTCTAAGAATACTTTGTCTATGAAGAATGGTTTTTCTTGCAAGTCTGCTATCCTTTTAAGTGCCAAGTTTACAATGCCAACTGGATCGGTTGTGTCTGAGTTTTGGCTTAAGAATTCAAAGGCTTCGCTGTTTAATTGGTATCCCGCCACGATTGTTGCTTCGATTGCTTTTTGTAGTTTTTCTTTTTCGCTCATTTTGATCGTGTTTTTGTTGGCTAGTGTGGTGAGTGCAAGCTTAACGTTTAGGCTCTTATGCTTTTGCGTTATTTACTGTTTTTTGTTTGCAGACTAAATTTTTGATGTTTAAGGAATCTGTTAATTCTATTGGTGAAGTATACTGCCGTTTGTTGTAGCGTTGATTACATATTAATCGTTAATTATTCAAAATCAACTTAGTTTATATAAACGATCTATAGTTTAGATATGTTATATCTCGCTTGAGGTACCGTTATGGGTGAATTACGGAAAGTTCAACAAACACCAACCGGCACTTTTTTTGTTTGTGTGCCTAGAGCTTGGGCTCAACAGAGTGGTTTAAAAAAGGGCGCTTTAGTAAGTGTGGAGGTAACAAGTGATGGCAAGCTTACTGTTGATTCTGAATATAATGTTGAGCAGCAGCCTAAACTTGCTTCTTTAAACGTTGGCCCTTTCTTGGGTCGGGAGATTGTTGGTCGTTATCTGCTTGGTTATGACGTGATTCGTATTGAGGCAAAGGACCGTATAGCTTACGATGTTAGAAATACGGTGAAGTCAACGGTTACATCACTGATTGGATTAGAAATTGTGGAAGAAACGTCTTCAGCGATAGTTTTACAGTGCTTACTGGAACCATCTGGATTTTTGCCTGAAAAAATTTTGCGACGCAACTATGCTATTGTCGCTGGGATGATTCGTGACGTTGTTAATTCCTTTGTTAGTGGTGATTTGCAGTTAGCTAAAAGTGTTATAGCCAGAGATGACGAAAGTAACAGGTTATATTTTTTATTAGTTAGAATCCTGCGAACAATAATTCAAAATCCACGCTTAAGTGAGAAGCTAAGAATCACTCCAATAGACTGTTTGGATTATCGTTTGGCTGCAAGTTTAATTGAAGGCATAGGTGACGCATGTGTTCAGGTGGCTACAAAAACCATAGCACTCGATGGAGTGAAGCTTTCTGGGGAAATGCAGAAATTACTTGTTGATTTGCAAGCTGTCTGTTTTGAAGCTCATGAGCAAGCATTAAAATCGTTTGTGACCAAAGACATCTCTTTGGCTGAGAGTGTACGCAACCTCCGAGGAAAAATGGATTCCACTTACTCAAATATTGAACGTGTTGCAAAAGATTCCTCTGTAGATTTGATGCCTCAAGTCCTGGCATCTGTATCTTTCCTTAGGCAGATTTATGAACGCAGTGTAGACATGGCAGACTTAGTCGTTTAACTTACTTTTACTTGATCCTTCTTCGTGGTAAAGGGTTAAATTTGCTGGTTTTGTATTCAATTCAGGGATGACTGGTCTGTCAAGTATTACCGAGAAAGTGGCTAACGCTCTCTACTCTTCTGGGTGCTTAAAGTTTGGAAGCTTTAAAATTAAGTCTGGCGTAATCAGCCCATATTATATTGACCTTGCACGTTTGCTTTCTTCACCAAAACAAATATGTTTTATAGCCGATTTGGCTGCTGAGCAGGTTAGGCAGATAATGGCTTCTGAGAGAATAGACAAATTGGCCTCTATTGAGCTTAAAGGCGCGCTAATAGTGCCAAGTATCGCGTGTAAAGTAAACCTGCCCTGTATTGTTGTTAGGAAAGAAGAAAAAACCTACGGTGTAACAGGCAGAATCGCCGGTGCAGATTTAGTCAAAGGCGATAATGTCCTTTTCTTCGATGACGTCATAAGCGAAGGCTTATCCAAAGTTGAAGGAATTAGGTCTCTGCAAGCGCTAGGCGGTAATGTTAAGCACTTGTTGGTAGTTGTTAACCGGGAGCAAGGGGGAAAAGAAAACTTGGAAAAGCTAGGCTTTAGAGTTCATGCTTTAGCTAAAATCTCTGAGATCGCTGATTCATTGTATGTCAATAAGCATATTTCGAAAGAGCAGACTAATAACGTATTAGATTTTGTAAAACAATTTCAAGAGGCTAACAATGCCATCTAACTATTTCCTCTATTGTGTCACTAGAATAACCGCTTTTTACGAGTGCCTGCTTAATGTCCCTTTAGCTTGTCGCTTTCCACTTCTACACCATATCGTTATATCTCAATCAAGTGATCGCTTAAAATCGATATACCCTATATTTATTGGATGGCTTTCACAAGAGTATACGATTCAAGGGAAGAAACATAACCAATGCAAGCCCAAAAACCAGTGGTCGAAGCTCTTCTAAGTCCGGATGCTTACCCGGAAGACTTAGACAAGATCGAATTAATCCAAACACACATATCATTTGTTTTCTTAACCAAAAATTTTGCTTACAAGGTCAAAAAAGCCGTAAACTTTGGTTTTCTAGACTTTTCGACACTTGAAAAACGGCGTTTCTTTTGTGAAAAAGAGTTAGAGCTCAATAGGCGACTTTGTCCCGCCATATATCTTGAAGTCGTGCCCATCAACAAATCAAATATTGTCAAGATAAACGGTAGCGGCGAAACTGTTGAATATGCATTAAAGATGAAGCGCCTGCCTCAAGAGAAAATCATGACAGTTCTTCTTAAAAAGAAGAAAGTGGAAAATAAAACGATTGACGAGATAGCAAAAATAATCGCGCAATTTCATTCGAAAGCACAAACAAACACTGAAATAAACCAGTACGGTTCCCTTAAAATCATAAAGACTAACTGGGACGAAAATTTTTCGCAAACCCAAAAATACGTCAACCAAACAATTTCGGTCGCTGAGTACCAATTTATTCAAAGCAGCGTCAACAACTTTATGGAGAAGAATACGTCGCTTTTTGAAAACAGAATAAAAAACGGCAAAATTAGAGACTGCCATGGCGATTTGCATTCAGGAAACATCTTTATTACGGACAAAATCTGCATTTTTGACGCCATAGAATTCAACGATCGCTTCAGATACTCTGACGTAGCCTCAGATGTGGCCTTTTTAGACATGGATCTAGATTTTCAACAGCGACCTGATCTGTCAGCTTATTTCATAGAAAGATACATACTGTACTCTAAAGACCAACAATTAACAAAGCTACTCTCGTTCTACAAGTGCTATAGAGCGTATGTCCGTGGTAAAGTAATCGGCTTCAAACTTGACGACCCCCACGTTAGTAGCGAGGAAAAGATAGCCGCAACAAAAGAAGCACAAGCCTACTTCAAACTTGCCGCCGACTACGCGAAAAACCTGTAAGCAATCATTCAATTATGCAAATTGGTTAGCTACCCAATCGGGAACTTGAACTGAACCCATAATAATTGGTTTTTGGTGGCAATCACTTCCGCCAGTCATAATTAACCCACGTTCCTTTGCGAACTCTACATAGTGGCTTGTTGTTTCAGCCGTGTTTCTCGAGTGCCAACATTCAATGCCGACAACGTAGGGTAACATTTTTTCTTGAATAATTTCCGTTTGCTCAACTAACGACTTAGTTAATGCAACTAGCGAAGTTCCATGCGGATCATTAGGATGAGCTAAAACCAATTTTCCCCCAGCCCCCCTGACAAGTTTTGATGCTTCTTCCAAGTAAAGCGGATACTTGGCGACATCACACTTTACAAGGTATTTGTCGAAGGCTTCTTGCCTCGTTTTAACGATATTCTTCTTCACCAAATAATCTGCAATGTGGGGTCTGCCGAGCACTCCATCAACTGATTCTTCAATCTGCCTTAAATCATCCTTAGTTAAGGCTGCAATGTGTTCTTTTTTAAATTCCACATTTAGGTTGTCAAGGATTTTTGCCGCTCTTTCTTCTCGATATTTTGCCATTGTTTCAAGTTTGCTTTCCAGAGCCTTATTGTTGGCATCAAATTGGTAGCCTAAGAAATCCAGAGAAACAGCTTTGCCTTCATGATACTTTGGGTGGACAAAGGTTATGTTTAGCTCGACTCCAGTAACATATCGAATTCCCTCATTTTTTGCAACTCCGATGGCTTGAGTTTGACAGCCAATAGAATCGTGATCCGTAATCGACATGAAACCAATGTTTCGGTTTTTTGCTTCCTTAAAAATATCTTGAATAGTTAACTTTCCATCCGAAGCGTTGGAGTGAATATGCAAGTCGATTATCATTATTGACTGTGTCCTCGTTACCTTTTTTCCATTCCTATAACGTACCATTCCTCAGAGCTATCATGGCAAGTGTCAACTGTTAAATGCAGTATCTTAAGTGTCGGATACCTTTTCTTTATGTCATCAATGTCTACCGGTTCAAACTTTTTCTTGTTAGCAAGGTACGCTTCGACTGTCAAAGCGTTTGACTCATACTTCTCTTTAGTGCGCCTCTCAATCCTAGCAATCGACACTTCTTCAGGACAGCTTGTTTGTAAAATAACAAAGGTCATGTCGTTTTTTGCTGCGATTTCTGCCGCTCGCCGCCTTAAATCTTGAGTAACAAAGGTGGCATCCAAAATAATGCCTGGAACATCTTTCTGAGCTAAATCGTCTGCCCTTCGAAAAACTTCATCGTAGACAGACAGGCGTTTATTCATGTTTCCTGCAACTTTTGCGTCAAAAACATCCTCGTTCTTGAGTACCTCTAAGCGGATTATATCACTTCGGAGAATGATGTAGTCTTTGATTTTTGAGACTTCCTCTGATGTTTCTGTCTTCCAAGTTCCAGGTAATCCGGTTGTAATCAGTAACATTTCGGTGCATAAATTGGCTTTGATAAATTTTGCAAAAGGTTCCTTCAATCATACAACCTTCTTACTGCTAGCTTTCGACGAGTTGTAATTAAACTTTTTCCAGCACATAAACCGAGTTATGTGCCGTTCGCTTGATTTTAACTGCCCTTAACTTGAAAGTAAATTCTAAATAGGAAGAAGACACACTCTTTCTAAAAGAAGGAATATTCATGGAAGAATTCCAAGTTAAAGATAAAAATTTAGCACCGCAAGGTCATTTGCAGATTGAATGGGCATCACGCCATATGCCTGTTCTAAACCTGATTAAAAGCAGGTTTGAAAAAGAAAAACCATTAAAAGGCTTAACCTTAGGCGCATGCCTCCACGTAACAAAAGAAACAGCTGTTCTAGTGCAAGCATTAACTGCCGCAGGCGCCAAAATTGCACTTTGCGGTTCCAACCCGCTCTCAACCCAAGATGACGTAGCTGCAGCTTTAGCGGATAAAGGTATTCACGTTTTTGCTTGGAGAGGACAAAACACTGAAGAATACTACAAGTGCATAGACAAAGTGTTAGATTACCAGCCATCCATAACTCTTGATGACGGTGCGGATTTAGTCGGCACCTTACATAGCAAACGCCAAGCACAACTGAAAAATGTTAAAGGTGGAACAGAAGAAACCACGACAGGCGTAATCCGCCTGAGAGCAATGGAAAGAGACTGTAGTCTTAAGTACCCCATCGTAGCCGTAAACGATGCGTACACGAAATACCTCTTTGACAACCGATATGGAACAGGACAGAGCACAATTGACGGCATCCTAAGAGCTACAAACATATTGATAGCAGGCAAAAACTTTGTAGTCTGCGGTTACGGTTGGTGCTCAAGAGGCATAGCCATGCGAGCTCAAGGATTAGGCGCCAACGTTATAGTAACAGAAGTCCAACCTACTCGCGCATTAGAAGCAGTAATGAACGGCTTGCGTGTCATGCCAATAGCTGAAGCAGCGGCTATAGGTGACATATTTGTAACAGCCACAGGAGACATCAGTGTATTACGAAAAGAGCATATGCAAAAAATGAAGGACGGCGCCATCATGGCTAACAGCGGGCACTTCAACGTGGAAGTAAACATAAAAGATTTAGAATCACTATCAACCGCTAAAAGAACCATGCGCCCCAACCTAGAAGAGTACACACTAAAAGACGGCAGAAAACTCTACCTCTTAGCCGAAGGCAGACTAGTAAACTTGGCAGCGGCAGAAGGGCACCCCTCTGAAGTTATGGATATGTCATTTGCTGACCAAGCTTTGTGCGCAGAATATATAGCTAAAACAGCGAAGTTGACGCCTAAAGTGTTCACTGTTCCAAAAGAAATTGATGAAACAGTTGCCGAGCTAAAACTGAAAACAATGGGCGTAAATATTGACGAGCTTACGGCTGAACAGAAAAAGTACCTTTCAACTTGGGAAATGGGAACAACATAAACGAAAGTCTGTTTAAAACCATGACAAACTTTAAATTGCTTGACATGATACATGGCTATAAAGTGGTGACTTAAATGGTTAGCAAAGATCAAGGAATAGGTGGAGCAATACTTGCTGTCTGCGTTATAGTCGCTATAGTCTACGTCCTTCTAGTAAGTGTTCCTCAACAATTGTTCGGACTTAATGGGACCGATGTCAGGCTAGATGCGGTATTGGTTCTTGTTTCCGTAGCATTTATCGCTATTCTGGCGATCGGCGCGTGGATAGGCTGGACAATGGCAACAACACCGCCTCCAAAACCAATTGAAGAAATAACAACCGAAATTGAAGAGAAAAAAGAAGAACCAAAATCAGAAGAGCCAGCTAAACAGGACGAAGCACCTGCCACCGACACAACAACGACCAAGAAAAAGAAATAAATTACATCATTTTTCCTATCTTTATTCTTTAATTTTTTTTAATTCTAAGATCTTTCTCTCGAAAAAAATCAAATAGACCTTAGTTTTAATTAAGGTTTTAGCGCTAAAACGAAGGTTTTATTAGTTTATAAGCGTAATATTTGGCTTTTGGGTTATTTTCATGCTTAATTACAACGTATTGTCGAAAAAGCCTTCAGTTTTCAGGAATTTTTCAGGTCTTGAAGTTCAAGAGTTTGACGCCTTAAACTCAAAGATAAAAGAGAAATATCCTGCTTACGAGCAGAAAAGGCTCTCCAGAGAAAACAGAAAAGAGCAATCGGCGCAGGCCACCCCTTCAACCTCTCCCTAACAGACAGGTTCCTCATGCTGCTAGTATACTACCACCTGTATCCTTCATCAAATTTGATGGCATACCTCTTTGATCTAAGCCAAACCAATATCCTAAAAGACATCAGAAAAATCGAGCCAATAGTAAGCGAGGTTCTACCGTTACCCAGAAAGGAGCATGACAAGGTCAGGCGGCTAGAGACAGTTGATGAAATTGAAGCATTGTTTCCAGGCTTCAAGGCCTTCCTTGACGCAACCGAGCAGGAGATCCCAAGACCAAAAGCCAAGCGTAAACAAAAGACTCACTACAGCGGCAAGAAAAAGAAACATACCGTGAAAACTCAGATAACAGTGAATCAAAACGGGTTTATCGTCCATAAGACAGCTCATGTTAGGGAAAGTACTCATGACTACGCCTTGTATAAGCATAGTCATCCAGACTTGCCGGATAACGTCCGGTTAAGTTTAGATTTGGGCTATAAGGGCATAGAGACTGATTATCCAAAGCTAAACTGCGTGTTGCCTTTCAAAAGGAAGAATCCTGGACGAGGCAAACGGGGCATGAAGGGTCCTGAGCTTTCGCCTGAGCAGAAAGCTTTCAATAAGGAGCTTTCAAAGGAGAGGGTTGTGGTTGAGCATACGTTTTCTAGGCTGAAGAAGTTTCACATATGGGCTGATGAGTTTAGGAATCGCCTTAAACATTACGATAAAGCCACAGACATAGTGTGTGGACTGGTTAACTTTCGAATAACGGGAACATTGCTTATCTGAAAAAACCCAAAAAAGCGATAAAACCTACAACAAAGAACTAAAAATAATAACGACTAAGGTCTAATATTATTTTTAATTAGGTTCTCATTTTTCTAAGCATGCATTCAACAATATCTTGGCAAATAATGCATTCATCAGGGATTTGCTGATTTTTTTCTCGTTCACTTAAGTAGCCCAAGTGATATTGGCAGGCGGATGGTTTTTCTTTGCTTCTATTTGGCTTTTCTTTAGGGAGAGTTGTTTCAACTTGTTTTTTTTCTGGTTTATTACTATCTTCTATTTGTGCTTCAGTTATTTTTGTTAAACAGAATGGGCAGGCGGCATATGTCTGCGTTGAATCCTGCTGTAAATTTAAGGTTTTAAGTGGCATAATGAAGGTTTTCCTACATGCAGGATTCGGACAGGTGAACGTTCTTTTCCCTCGCTTCTCTTTTACAACTATAACTTTGTCTTCATCCTGAATGGTGCTTACTGGTTTATAGTTTTAATGAATCTGAAATAAAGATGCTGACTATTCAACACTACACGTTTGGGCTGGGAAGCGGGCTTCTTTAAGTCATCAGCGCTTTCAGCGTATACTGAAGCAACTAGTACGTCGCCTACTTTGTTTTTTGAGTTGAAGCGGTTGCAATAGGGGAATATTTCGTATTTGTTGATTTGTGGACTCATACTTTCTTCGCCATCACGATTTTTTGGTTGGTGGTTCTGCCAAAGCAATTTTAACTGCCGATTAGAGTTTTTGAAAGACAATGGTGTCTTAAGTTTCGGTCGCGAGCAATTTTTAGCTAGAGCGGTTTTCTGTTACTGGCTTTGCTTGTTTGTGGCTTTGCGAGTTGTTTTTTGGCTGGTAGACGCACCATGGGTCTTCAGTTAGATAATCGTTTTTTAACTCTGTAGGTTCATGGAGGTCTCCGCAGAAATCTATAAAATCATTAGAGAGACCGTAGGCACGTGCTCGGCAGCCGCCACATAAGGAGCGGTATTCACAGATCCCGCATTTGCCCTTCAGCGAATTAGGATCCCTCAAATCGTTGAAGATTTTTGAGTTGAACCATATTTCTTTAAAGCTCTTTTCCCGTACATTTCCCAGTTTAATTGGTAAGTATGGGCAGGGTGTTACGTCTCCGTTGGGGTAAATGCGGCAATAGTATAATCCGGCGATACAACCGCGAATCCACTGTCGCATATCTAAACCCATGTCTTTGGCGATTCGCATAAACTGCGGTGCACAGGAAGGTCTCACGTTTAGTTTGTGATTTGCCGTTTTTGCGAAGGTTTTTGTGATCATTTCCTCATATTTTTCTGGGGAAATATCGGTTAATTTTGTGCCTCGACCAGTTGGAACAAGGAAGAACAAGTGGAAGTTTTCAACGCCTATGTTTTCAGCCAATGACATTATGTCGTTTATCTGATTGTAATTCTGCTGGGTTAATGTTGTGTTGACTTGAACAAGCACATTGTTTTTCCTCAAAGCTTTGCAGGCTTCGACCGCTTTCTCCCACGCGCCAGCAACTCCTCTAAACTCGTCATGCTGCGCCGGAATATTGGAATCCAAGCTTATTGAAACAGTTGCTATTCCAGTCTCCTTAAGTTTTCTCGCGACTTTCTCATCAATGAGGCTTCCGTTGCTTCCCAGTCCCATCTTCAAACCTTTCCTTGAGCCGTAGCTAATGAGTTCAAAGATGTCTTTGCGCAAGAGAGGTTCACCGCCACTCAGTATTAACAGTGGCGCGCTAACTTGGTAGATTTGATCCATGAGATTTTTGGCTTCTTGGGTGGTTAATTCATTGTTAAGTTTTTTCTCTGTAGCGTTAATGTAGCAATGGGAGCATTTCATGTTGCATTCGCGCGTGATGTTCCATGACATAACAAGCGGAATAAACCGTTCAGACGCCTTTGCCACAGGGGAGTATGAAAGTTTTAGATAAAACTCGCAGTTGCCATGTGTCGCTATCCGTTTAGGTTGCCAAAGCGTAAATGGGAAAGGAAGAACCGTGTCCAGCATTGCTTTGGCGTGAGCAAAACAGAAATGGGTACAAAAAAGAGCAGCCGCCTGGGGGGTTATGCCGTATTTTTCTTCGGCATATTTGTGGCTTCCAAAAATCGGGCAATTCAAAAACTCCATGTGCCCGTCCAATGTATCTATGTTCATGGTGTAATTTATGAAGTGGTCGCTTAACATGATTGATTGCAGTTTTTCTCTTTTCATGCCAACTTTAAGCGTCACATCTAGAGCTATGTCAACGGTTTCTTGACCGAACTTGTCCTGCACCTTTTCCATTGCATTCTCAAGCACTGACACGCCGATACTTTTTGCCAGTTCAGCTGTAACTAGTAAACCCTTTATTGTTTCGTACTCTTGGATTAAACGCATCCGTATAATCTGTCCGGTCCAGGAACTGAACAGCTTTTTTAGTGCCGCAGACGCCTCGGGGTTCTTGTTGTTTAGCAGGCTTTCGACTGCTTTGTTTTCTTTGGTTAAGCTTGTAAAAAGGTTGATTTTTTCTGCTGTTCCAAGATGTGGGGTTGAGGCTATTTCCTGAAAGTCTAAGGTAATAGGCGTGACTTCCTTGGTCAGCTCTTTCACGTCAGATTCAAAATCACTGTAAATCTTGCTAAGTTTAAGGGATATATCAGGCAAGTCTACATTTAACTCATCAATAAGCACCCGTGTTTCCGATTCCATCTTTGTAACCATAGCCATGTGATACAAGAGTGAACCAGCCATGCCCGGATCAGCTTGTTTGCCGCCGTTTACTCCGATAAAAATTTGAGAAAACAACAGTTTTGCTAAATCAAAGTCTTCTTCTGTTATTGCAGTTAAGGCTTGATTGAGTTTTTGTTGCCTTGCAAGCAAAAGTTGACCCCATTTATGGCATTGTCTTGCGTCGAATTTTGTTAACCCGTCCACATCCTTAAGGTAGTTAAGATTCTCATATGAAGGTTATAAAACCTAACGGTATGTATGCTGGTTTAATAATAATACTTCTTTATCTGAACTTGTATTCGATAAGCTAATTAAGCTCTAAATGAACATAGCCAGCCTGACAGGTGAAAATGTTTGACTTTCGACTGGATCTATACTCTAATAGGCTTCTTGATCATGTTTGGCTTGTTAGGCGGCATTGGCATAAATAAGCCTAGAGGCATGAGCGTTAAAATGTGGTGTGTTGGTTACTTGGTAGTTGCGTTAGTTTTTGATGCGCTTGTAGTTTTAGGGTTGGTTGGGCAGTCTGCGCTTCTTAATAGTTTGCTTTTAGGGCTTTCTGCAGGCGCCGCTACAGGGTTAGCGATCCATGTTATGCATCACATTAATGAAGAAGATGCACACCCAACATTTATGGGTTAGAGTGCAGAATTTTCCGAAAATTTTACGTTCTTTTGGAGATTTAGCTCCTTATTCTGCCTAAGCTTTTATCAACATATTCAATTTTTAGCTTACACAGTGTCTCTGACGTAGGTACACCGTTTTGGTCCCATCCTGCTTGCTCGTAGTATTGTTGAACTTTCTGTTTCACGCTTGCCTTGTCAGCGGCTTGTCCCTTGCAGGGTCCTGAAGGAAGAGGCTCGTAGAACCTCTCTGGATTGTCGTCGTCAACTTTTGGGTTCCATTTTAAATCAGGTCCGCCGAGAAGCAGAAGAGCGCGTTGTATTTGTAGCGTTTTCATTCCTCCGCCGTTTAGCCATCCTTTGCGACTTAAGCTTTGGCCTGTGACTGCATTGTAGAATTCATATCTAAAGTTTGGCGATATACTGAATGAAGTGAAAATGCACATTACTGCTGAATCGTTAAATATCTGCCAAATCTCGCTACCCCATCCGTCAATGGGTAAATCCGTCATGGATGAGTGGTCGCCACCCTGTACGCTACAGGCGTAGCCTATTTCTCGTGAGAAGTCTCTTCCGCTTCGGATGCCGTGGGCGCCGATACTGATGCCTTTGCTAGTTACAGTGTAAGGCAGGAGATTTTTGCCTTTCAATTTTCCAAGCTTAAGTGCTGCGCGGTATGTGCCTTCAGCCAGTAAGTCGCCGATGCCTTCTCTATACGCGATTTTCTTTGCCAAAGTGGCAAAAGCGTCAACATCTCCCCATTTCAACTCTAAACCATCGAGGTCAGCCTTGGTTAGGATACCGCGTTGGAACATTTCAGCAGCAAAACCAATTACGCTGCCTGCTTGGATGCCGCACATGCCTAAATCTTCAATAAGCGAGGACAAGTACACGTTTTCTTCAGGCGTAAACAAACCCAAGTTTGGACCCAAAAAAGCCTGTAGCTCATAATCAGGATTATCCGTTATGGAGCCTTTGTATTTGCCTGCGCGGATGCAACTGATTTTCAAACAATTTGTTGGGCAACCGAAATCGCTCCATGCAGGTTTGATCCAAACCTTGCTCTCAAACTGATCCACGCCGTAACTTCTCTGGTCATGCCACTCTTCCTGCCAATTTCGAACAGGCTCAGAACTGGTTTCTGCGCCGAAGCTATAGCCACCTCCACCGGTTCCCCACCTGCGCCACAACACGTTAGCGTAAGAGCCTTTGCAGACATCATCAATCATCTGCTTAATTTTCTCCAAGTCAGCGACTTCAGGTAACGGTCCTGTGCCTTTAACCGCCACTGCTTTGAGGTTTTTTGACCCCATAACAGCACCGTAGCCACCGTAACCTGCCGCATGAGTCCACTTAGCGACAACCACCGATGTGCGAACTTTCCGTTCACCTGCAGGTCCAATGTAGAGTTTAGCTGGCTCCTTCCAAACACCCACATGCGGATAACGCTCAGCCAACAAGCGTCGGCATTCATGGTTTAACAAAGCGTCAGTTTGTTTACCATCTTTGCCCCAGATGCCACTTGCATCCCTGAGCTCCACATCAGAATCCTTAATAAACAAGTAAACTGGCTTCTCAGATTTGCCTAAAACGATTATGCCATCGTAACCTGCGCATCGAAGTTCCACTCCGAATTCGCCGCCAACAGTGGAGCCTACTATACCGTTGCTTTGGGGCGATTTGCCTGTTACACAAGTTCTGCCCCCTGGGAAATATCCCGTGAAGGGTCCGGGCATAAAGAGCAGGATGTTTTCGGGTCCAAGCGGGTCAACATTCTCCCAATTCTGGATAAGCCTTTCGCCTAGGATTTTTGCGGCTAGCGCTCTCCCTCCCACATAGTCTTTAAGCCACTCATCTGGAAGCGTTGTGTTTTTGAAGCTTGATTTTGAAAGGTCTACTTCCAAGAATTTTCCAGCGTAACCAAGCATTAGAGGAACTCCTCCGCTTTCTCGCCATACAACTTAATGGCAAGGTTTCTAGCAGTCTCCTCTGGAGTGCGTGCGTAAAGCTTGAACGCATGATCTTCTCGGTCAACGGCTTTTAAGCAGTTCCAGCCGCCTTCTTGGCAGACTTTCGTGCATTGGGGGTCGCCGCCACATAGGTCGCAGATCAAAATCTTCTTACTCTTGGGATGAACATGCGGAACTTTCCCAGGGCAGGCATCATTGCATTTGCCACAGCCCGTGCACTTGTCCACGTTAACGGTAACGGCGCTGGTTTCCTTGTTTACGGAAAGAGCTTTGAATGGACATGCCTCAACGCATGGATAATCCTCGCACTGCGTGCATAAGTGTGGAAATTCTGCCCCTGGAACAAGCATAAAAACGCGAACTCTGGAAGCTTCAGGCCAAATTTTATTTTCATGATGGAGAGAGCAGGCGATTTCACATTTGCGGCAGCCACTGCATTTTGCGAATTCTCGGCTTATCCAGATCGGATTAGTATTCTTTACTATATTTTCCACCATTCAATGCCCGTTTAATGGGATTATGCGCAACAAGCTTCCATGCCTGCAAGAAGAAAAACGTTGTGGAAATCCATGTTTTATCCTGCCATATTAAATCCTGAGCGACTGATTGCGCAAGGGAAAGGGGTTCGACCCCCATCACAATAGTTAAGGTTATTTGCATTTGCGTTTGTAGGAATCTATTAATTATCGTATCGTTTCCAATAAGGCGGGGTACTATTTGCCTTTTTCTCATTTTTTTAACGTTATATTTTGCATTAAGATTGAAAAATTAACTAACTTTATTTAAGTAAATGCAGCCTACGATTGTGGGTATAAATTGACAACCTTTATATGCAGATAAGAAACACAAAGCTTTCCAAAGGATGAGACATTATGGGAAAGTCCCTTACACGAAAAATAATAGAAAAACATCTAGTAGCAGGTGAATACGTACCAGGCAACGAGATAAGCATAAAGATTGATCAAACCCTGACTCAGGACGCTACAGGGACGATGGCATACCTGCAGTTCGAGGCCATGGGTCTGAAACAGGTGAAGACCGAGCTTTCCGTTAGCTACGTAGACCACAATACCATCCAGGTGGGTTTCGAGAACGCCGACGATCACATGTACCTTCAAACGGTGGCCGCCAAATATGGTATTGTTTGCTCAAAGGCCGGAAACGGAATATGCCATCAAGTCCATTTGGAAAGGTTCGGCAAGCCCGGAAAGACCCTTCTCGGTTCAGACAGCCACACTCCGACCGGAGGCGGAATCGGCATGATAGCCATTGGAGCCGGCGGATTGGATGTTGCTGTAGCTATGGGTGGGGGAGAGTTCTACATAACATGCCCAAAGGTTTACAAGATAGACCTGAAGGGTAGTCTTCAGCCTTGGGTCAGCGCCAAAGACGTGGTTCTGAAAATGCTAGAGATGTTCACGGTGAAGGGCAATGTCAACGTTATTATTGAATATGCTGGACCCGGTGTAAAGAACCTCTCTGTTCCAGAGAGAGCAACAATCACCAACATGGGTGCGGAGATGGGTGTCACAACTTCCATATTTCCCTCGGATGAGGAGACACGGAAGTTCCTCAAGGCACAGGAGAGGGAAACCGATTGGGTCGAGCTAAAGGCTGACGATAATGCGGAGTATGACAGGGTTACAGACCTTGACCTCGGCGAGTTAGAGCCTCTTGCTGCGGCGCCACATAGCCCGGGAAACATAGTCCGAGTGAGTGACATGAAGGATATGAAGGTTGATCAGGTGATGCTCGGCTCCTGCACCAATTCTTCCTACAAAGAAATAGCCACTGTAGCCAAAATTATGAAAGGCAAAAAGGTTCATCCAGATGTGTCATTCGGAGTTGCACCAGGCTCAAGACAGGTCCTACAAATGGCGGCAAGAGACGGTTACCTTGTTGACCTGCTATATTCTGGCGCTAGACTGTTGGAAGCTACATGCGGATTCTGCATCGGAAACAGCCAGAGTCCCATGACGTCAGCCGTGTCCCTCAGGACAAGCAACAGAAACTTTGAGGGAAGGAGCGGCACCGCGGATGCACAGGTCTACCTTGTGAGCCCAGAAGTTGCAGCTGTGGCAGCAATCACAGGAAAGTTCACTGACCCCCGAAAGTCCGGCATCGAGTACCCGAAGGTCAGCATGCCACCGAAATTCCTCATAGATGACTCCATGTTTATCTTCCCAAAGAATGCAGACAGAAACGTTGAAATTTTCAGGGGACCGAACATCGGCATGCCACCAGTCAACGACAAAATGCCTGAGCAAATAAAAGGCATTGTTGGGATAAAGGTCGGCGACAAAATAACAACGGATCACATAATGCCTGCTGGTGCTAGGCTCAAGTACAGGTCCAACGTGCCCAAGTATTCGGAATTTGTCTTCGAACCTATTGACCCAGCATTCCCCAAGAGGGCCCTGGAGGTCAAGAAGAAAGGCCTGCATACAATCGTGGTCGCCGGCGAGTCCTACGGCCAAGGAAGTTCCAGGGAGCACGCTGCGCTGTGCCCAATGTACCTCGGCGTCAAGGCAATCATAGCCAAGTCAGTGGAAAGAATCCACGCGGCCAACCTTGTAAATTTCGGCATAATCCCACTTTCTTTCAAAAACATGACTGACTATGACAAGATAAAGCAGGGCGACGAGATTGAAATACCAGACATAAGAAAGAAATTGCAGAACAACGAGCCAGTTATCTTAGAGAACAAGACTAAGAACCTTCAAATCGAGCTTGGATACAACCTTTCCCAGAGACAGAAAGCCATTCTTTACGAAGGCGGTCTGCTCCCATACACAGTCAAATGAGAAAAAAGAGGAACTTCATTGAACAAAATAAAGGTAAAGACGACAATCGTCGAAATAGACGGAGACGAAATGACCCGAATAATGTGGCAAATGGTTAAGGACAAGCTCCTTTTGCCCTACTTGGACATGAACCTCGCATACTACGACCTCCAGTTACAGAAGAGAGACGAGACTGACGACAAAATAACCCTCGAAGCAGCAGAGGCCATAAAAAAATACGGTGTCGCCGTAAAATGCGCCACCATCACGCCGAACAAGGACCGGGTTAAGGAATACAACCTGAAGCAGGAGTGGAGTAGTCCTAACGGGACAATTAGAGCCGCGCTTGATGGAACGGTCTTCAGGGCACCCATCCTGGTGAAGAATATTCTACCAGCAGTCAGGTCCTGGAAGAAACCAATCCACATCGGAAGGCATGCTTACGGTGATATATATAAGAACTGCGAGTATAGGGTCCCAGAAGCCGGAAAAGCCGAGATAACGTTCACGAACACTGCCGGCAAAGAACTGTTTCGCGGAACCATCCAGGACTTCAAAGGTCCAGGCATCATCCAAGGCATTCACAACACCGACAAATCCATAGCCAGCTTCGCCAAAGCATGCTTCACCTACGCCTACGACCAGAAACTTCACCTTTGGCTGGGCACCAAAGACACAATTTCCAAAACCTACGACGCCCAATTCCGCAAGATTTTCGAAGAGGAATACCAGAAAAACTGGAAAGCGAAATATGAGGAAGCCGGACTCGACTACTTCTTCACATTGATCGACGACGCGGTCGCTAGGATAATGAAGACCGAGGGCGGCATTCTCTGGGCATGCAAGAACTACGACGGTGACGTAATGAGCGACATGCTGGGCTCAGCTTACGGTAGCTTGGCGATGATGACCTCAGTCCTTGTTAGTCCTCAGGGGTACTACGAATTCGAAGCCTCCCACGGAACGGTCCAGAAGCACTACTACAAATACCTCAAGGGCGAAAAGACCTCAAGCAACTCTATGGCTCTAATATTCGCGTGGACTGGTTGCCTAAAAAAGAGAGGCGACTTGGACAAGACCCCAGAAGTTGTAGAATTCGCTAAGAAGCTGGAAGAAGCAGCTCTTGAAACTGTTGAAAGCGGAATTATGACTGGCGATTTGATGCTCGTTGCCACACCCGACCAGAAGAACAGACAGGTTTACACCGAGGAGTTCATTGCCGAGGTGACAAAAAGGCTCCAAAAGAAACTTGAATAGAGGAAGATGTGAATGGCACATAAATCGATCCGGGAAGCAGACGGCAAACGCATGCTCGCACGTTTGTTCAAAGACTATTCTGACGGAAAGTACGACATACCCGATAAGATTGTCACCGTTGGACCAGACACCGACATGACGACATTGCCGAACCAATACAAGTGGCTGAATACTAAGAAGTTGGTCGTTAAACCCGACCAGCTAATAAAGCGCAGGGGAAAGAACAACCTTGTCCTTGTCGGCGTGAACTACGACCAAGCCAAAGAGTGGATAAAAGAGAAGTCGAAGGGTCCGATAACCATCTACGGCAAGTTCGATGCAAACGGAAAACCGACGGAGAAGGGGACGGTTGGACAACTCACTCACTTTATCATCGAGCCAATGGTACCTCACAAGGATTCGGACGAATATTACGTTGCCATAATGTCCACCAAGACCGGCGACACCATAATGTTCTGCCACGAAGGAGGGGTAAACGTCGGAGACGTGGACTCCGAGGCATCACGCTTGCAAGTTCCCATCGGCACCTTTCCGACGCCTGCGGAAATCGAGGATAAACTCCTGGGAAAGGTTCCGGCAGACCGTAAGAAATGCGTTTCCGGTTTCATCGAAGTCCTGTTCAAGTTCTATGCAGACCTGAACTTCACCTACCTGGAGATAAACCCGATTGCAGTGACGAAGGATTCAGTCATCCCACTTGACCTGGCAGCCAAACTGGACAGCACTGCAGAGTTCGAGAGCGGTGGGAAGTGGGGCAACATAGAGTTTCCAGCGCCCTTCGGTCGGATTCTAACTAGAGAAGAAGCTTGCATTGAGGAATTGGACTCACAGACTGGGGCTTCTCTCAAACTTACCGTTCTCAACCCTGAAGGAAAAGTCTGGACAATGGTTGCGGGCGGTGGTGCATCAGTCATTTACGCGGACACCATCACCGACCTTGGCTATATGAACGAACTGGCCAACTACGGCGAATACTCCGGAGACCCGAGCGAGGAGTTCACTTATCTATATGCTAAAACAATTCTTGACCTCATGACTAGGAAGATAAACCCGAAAGGCAAGGTCCTGCTTATAGGCGGTGGGATTGCAAATTTCACTGACGTAGCCAGCACCTTCAAAGGCATAATCAAGGCTATAAAAGAGTACCGGGAGAAGCTCCAAGAGAACAAGGTCAAGATCTACGTCCGCAGAGGTGGGCCCAACTATCAGGAAGGGCTGTCGCAGATGAGGGCGCTCGCCGAGAAGCTAGGCGTACCGATTGAAGTATATGGACCAGAAACCCATATGACCAAGATAGTTTCCATTGCCTTGAAGGGAGGGAACTAACATGGCAAAGGCAGAGTCAACCAAGAAGACATCGGCAAGTGAACTGTTTGACAGGAACACTCAATCCTTCATCTACAACAACCAGGTCATGGCAACGCAGAGGATGCTGGACTTCGACTACGCATCCGGCCGAGAAACCTCATCAGTCGCAGCGATAATCAACCCCAGCGGCGCGGACAGTTTCGCGAAATTCTTCTTCGGCAAACGCGAGATTCTGATACCCGTCTACAAGACCATAGAAAAAGCCGCACAGATGCATCCCAACGTTGATGTGATGATAAACTTCGCATCCTTCAGGTCCGCAGCGCCCTCAACTGAAGAAGCGCTGGCCATACCGCAGATACGGACCATTGTGATAATCGCGGAGGGCGTACCAGAAAGGAAAATGAAACTGCTCACCGCAAAAGCCAAAGAATTAGGAAAAGTCATCATCGGTCCCGCAACTGTCGGAGGAATAAAAGCCGGTTGCTTCAAGATCGGCAACGCTGGCGGCACGATTGAAAACATTATAGAATCTAAGCTTCATAGGCCCGGTTCTGTGGGGTTCGTGTCAAAATCGGGTGGTTTGAGCAATGAGGCGTATAACCTCATCGCTAGAAACACGGACGGTCTATACGAGGGCATCGCTATTGGCGGAGACACGTACCCAGGTTCCACTCTGCTGGAACACCTTCTAAGGTTCGAGAAAATTCCCGAGGTCAAGATGCTTGTGTGTTTGGGTGAAGTGGGCGGCAGCGGTGAGTACGAGATCGCCGAGGCGCTAAAGAACAAGAAGATAACAAAGCCGCTGGTTATTTGGGTTACCGGAACCTGCTCCAAGGCATTCAAGACTGAAGTTCAGTTCGGCCACGCGGGAGCAAAAGCGGGTTGTGAGACGGAAACTGCTGACGCAAAGAACGCGGCTCTCAGGAAGGCTGGGGCCATAGTTCCTAACTCATATGACGACTACGACCAGAAGATAAAAGTCACATATGAGAGCCTGGTCAAGAAGGGCATTATCAGGCCAAAGCGCGAACCCCTGGCGCCGAAAATCCCGATGGACTACTCTAAAGCTGTGAAGGAAGGATTAATCAGGAAGCCTTCTAACTTCATCTGCACAATTTCAGACGACCGAGGTGAAGAACTGCTTTACGGCAAGATGCGGATTTCCGAAGTCTTCAGGAAGGACATAGGAATCGGCGGGGTAATAAGCATCCTGTGGTTCAAGCGCCAGTTTCCAGCGTATGCGACCAAGTTTATAGAGATGACGATCATGGTCACGGCCGACCATGGACCTGCTGTGTCAGGCGCTCATAATGCCATAGTCGCGGCTAGGGCAGGTAAGGACCTGGTTTCCTCAGTTGCGAGCGGTATACTGACCATTGGCCCGCGGTTTGGAGGTGCCATCGACGGTGCAGCACAAGTGTTCTCTGATGCTTATGACAGGGGATTAACTCCTGTTCAATTCGTTGAGGAGATGAAAAAGAAAGGTGAGAACATCCAAGGCATTGGGCACTTGGTAAAAAGTGTAAACAATCCTGACATGCGGGTGACGATCATGAAGGAGTACGCTAAGAAGCACTTCAAGAACACTCCGCTTCTGGACTTCGCCCTTGAGGTGGAGAAGGTCACGACAGCCAAGAAAGACAACCTTATCCTTAACGTGGACGGCTGCATCGGGATTTGCTTTGTCGACATGCTAAGAAACGAGATGCCGAAGAAGGAAGCTGATGAATACATACAGATGGGCGCCCTGAACGGCCTGTTCGTCGTGGGCAGAACCATCGGCATGGCGGCACATGTTCTGGACCAAAAGCGGCTCAAGCAAGGCCTCTACAGACACCCGTGGGACGATATTACATACATGATGGAATAGGCATGGGACAAAACCCAGGCGAGTCGCATGCTAGCGGTTTTCTTTGTTGAACGCTGAGCGTTCTACCCCTTAGCCAAATACACAATTTCAGGTTTCTTTTAAGAACACTAAAAGGCTTTTTAAATGTTCAATCCTGAGTTCATCTACTCAAACATCTGAGTCAAACATCTAAGCCATTCTAAATGGTCATCTCCGCCAAGCCACTCTATATGAGGCTTTTCCAAACCCTCCAAAGGTACAACCCGCACATAATGACGGCCATCAGAAGACCTAAACAAAACAGCTTCAAAATCACCAAAGTCGCTAATACCTTCAGCAATCTTTTCCATTTGATTAACTCAACTCATTAACAGAGTATTCTTCGAGTTTGCATATAAAATTAACGTGAAAGAACACTCCCTACCCCCTCATGCTTGAAAGATTAGCGCCGGGGAAGGGATTCGAACCCCTGCGAGCCAAAGGCCCACTAGCTGGCTTGTCACTTTTAGCACAAGCCCCCGTTGTGCAAACTTGGATCTCGAGGCTAGCGCGATAACCACTCCGCCACCCCGGCTTGAATACAACGATTGCCTTAGCGGTGTAAAAATGTTTCCAGCCAAAGCAAAAATAACTTTTCCAAGCGGCAGAGAAAAGCAGCTATCTACAGCCAAAAGCCCTCGGAAAAAGTCGCAACTTTCACATAGCTAAAAGTCGCAACTAAAAAACTTAAGGTTGTTTGGATCAAAAAAGCAAGCGCACTTTTCCTTAAGGAAAGCAACTTGCTTTCTTACTTTTAATGGTAACGTTTATAACGTTATTTTCCATTTGCTAAAGGCGCGAAGCTGAAGTAAAATGGGACATCGTAAAACTCACGCTCCAAAACATGGTTCACTCGCTTATTTACCTAGGAAACGCGCTAAGAAACCAGTTGCGCGAATCCGTTATTGGCCAAAAATAAAATCTGATTCTCCTAAACTTTTAGGTTTTTCAGCCTATAAGGCAGGCATGACTTACGTCTTCACTATTGAAGACCGTAAACGTTCACCTCACTTTGGAAAAGAAGTCATGAAAGCCGCAACCATACTAGAAACGCCACCTATACTTGTCTGTGGCATGCGAACTTACACCAAAACGCCATACGGGCTTCAAAACATTTCGGAAGCATGGATGAAGGAACCGCCAGCAATCCTTGACCGAACCTTGGTTCTCCCAGAAAACTTTAACACAGAAGCAATGCTCGAGAAAGTCCAGCAAAACCTCGAGGTAACATCCGCAATCCGAGTTATCACAGCGACGCAACCATCTCAAACCAGTCTTTCAAAGAAGAAGCCTGAAGTATGCGAAGTCCAAATCGGTGGAGGCACAATCCAGCAGCAATTTGAATATGCCAAGCAACTTTTGGGCAAAACAGTAGCGCCTGAAGAAGTATTCAAAGACGGACAATACATCGACATTGGAGGAGTTACAGTTGGAAAAGGCTTCCAAGGACCAGTGAAACGTTGGGGAGTAACCTGCCTGCAGCATAAGGGAAGAAAAACAAAACGCGGCATCGCCACCTTAGGTCCATGGAATCCGCACCATTTAATGTATTCTATTCCAAGAGCAGGACAAATGGGTTATCATCAACGCATAGAATTCAACAAACGCATATTAAAAATCGGGAAGGACGGCAAAGAAGTAACAGTCAAAGGTGGATACATCCGATATGGGGAAGTAAAAGGACCATACATACTAATCGAGGGTAGCATACCCGGAACAGAAAAACGCCAAATTCGCTTGCGTGTTCCTGCACGCCCGCCGACAGAAATCCCTGAAGCAGCACCACAAATCACATATATATCGCTGGAATCTCCACAAGGAAAATAGGTTGAAAAGCCATGGCACGAAAAAAAACAGCAGAGATTTTTGGCTTAAAAGGCGAGTCAACAGGAAAAATGACCCTTCCCAAGATATTCTCAACTCCGTTAAGACCAGACGTAATAAAACGTGCAGTGCTAGCCATACAATCCAGCAGGATACAACCGCAAGGCAGAGATCCCATGGCTGGAAAAAGAACGACTGCAGAATCACGCGGAACAGGCAGCGCAATTTCAAGAGTTCCCCGCATTAAAGGTGGGAGTGGAAGAGCTGCTTTTGCTCCAAGTACAGTTAAAGGAAGACAGCCTCACCCGCCAAGGGCTGAAAAGAAAATACTGAAAAATATTCCAAAGAAAGAGGCTAAATTAGCATTATTTTCGGCGATTGCAGCTACTTCACAAAAAGACACGGTAGTTTCGCGCGGCCACAAGATCGAAAATGTTCCCCAGATACCCTTGATAGTAGATAACGCTATTGAAGGATTAACGAAGGCTAAAGAAGTCGAGGAAACCCTCACAAGCTTAGGTATCAGACAAGATATTACCCGAGTGCGAGACAGCCGTAAAATTCGCGCAGGTAAAGGCAAGCATAGAGGAAGGAAAATGAAGCAAGCCGTTGGACCGCTTATTGTGGTGGTTGAGAATAAAGGCTTAGTGAACGCAGCGAGTAATGTTCCAGGTGTTGACGTTACTACAGTTGCTAATCTCAATACTGAAATGCTGGCGCCAGGAACTCATCCAGGACGATTGACCTTATGGACCAATGGCGCTATTGAAAGATTGGATAAACTCTACGGCGAAGGAGAAAACAAATAATGGACAGCAACGAAGTTATATCTTACCCGTTAATGACGGAATCCGCAAGCTTAATGGTTGAACGGGATAACAAGCTCATATTCGTAGTTAACTTAAAAGCGGGAAAAAGCGATGTGAAACACGCTGTTGAGGAACTTTATGAAGTTAAAGTAAGCAAAGTAAACCTGTTAATCACTCCTCAAGGCTTGAAAAAAGCCTTTGTGAAGCTTACCCCTGAATTCAAGGCTTCAGACGTCGCCATTAAACTCGGAATATCGTAAATTAATAGAAGGCATGACTTATGGGAAAACGAATTCGTGTTCAAAGACGCGGTCGTGGTGGGCAGAACTGGCGGGCTTCAACTCATAAACGGGTTGCTCCTGCAAAGTATCCTACTATAGCACCGAAAGAATCTTTTGAAGCTTCATTAGTCGGCAAAGTCGAAGCTCTTGTACATAATCCTGGAAGCGGCGCACCCCTGTCACTGGTTAAATTTGAAAATGGCTTATCCTGCTACACAGTTGTCCCTGAAGGCCTTTTCATAGGACAACAAATTTGCTACGGCGGAAAAGCTCCAGCCGAAATAGGCAACATTCTTCCTTTAGGAAAAGTACCTGAAGGAACAATAGTTTGCGATTTAGAACTCCGTCCAGGCGACGGCGGCAAAATGGCAAAGTCTTCAGGCACCTACGCCACTGTTGTCGGTCACACTCCACAAGGCACAATGATACGCTTGCCTTCTGGCAGAACAAGATACGTTAATGACTACTGCTTAACAACTGTAGGCGTAGTCTCCGCAGCTGGAAGAATCGAGAAGCCTTTCCTGAAAGCAGGATCGATGTTCCATTTAATGAAAGCTAAAGGTCACAAGTATCCACGAGTTAGCGGACGCAAAATGGTTCCAGCATGCCATCCATACGGTAGCAGCAAACGAAGCGCTCGCAGATGCACAACAACTTCACACGGCGCTCCACCAGGACAAAAAGTTGGGTTAATCGCTGCACGTGGTCCAGGACAGAAAAAGAAACGCGCAATCCGCTAAGAATTGACAGAAGGTTTATAGCGTTTAATATGAGTTTAAGGTGAAGATGAAAAATGCCCAAAGAATTTAGTTACCGCGGACACAATTTGAGCAGTTTGATAGGCATGTCTATGGATGAATTCATTAACCTGCTTCCTTCACGACAAAGAAGAAGCCTACAGCGCGGTTTAACTCCTGAACAACGCATATTGCTGGAGAAGCTTCGTGAAGCTAAAGAAGCCCAAAAACAAGGCAAAGAAGTCAACCTTAAAACTCACGTACGTGACCTCATTATTCTGCCAGAAATGGTGGGCATAAAAATCCAGATACATAACGGCAAAGAATTCGTTAACGTTGAAATTAAACCCGAAATGATCAGTCATTACCTAGGCGAATTCGCAATAACTAACAAACCTGTTAGGCATGGCACGCCAGGTATCGGCGCATCACGTTCGTCAATGTATGTGCCATTAAAATAAAACACCTTCTTTCAAATCTTTTAATTTTTTATTTTTGTTTCATATACAAAAACTAATTGTGCTTCGGTATTGGCAAGCTATCTTTTGAAAATTAGGAAGGATTAAAAGGCAATTCTCATTAATCTACTATTGAGGCTCTCTATGACTGTTTAGTTCCCAAACATGTTTATCCCCTTTTTTGCAACGTAGATTTCGGTAGTAATAAAAGGCATGTTTTGATTGTTTTTCCAGGAAAATTTAAAGCGTTCCTATAAACCGCATTGAATAGTTACGCGCTGTAGTCTCTTCCTTCAGGCTTAGAGCTTGGCTGTTTTCCAGCTTCAGGAATCTGTGGAAGCGGAACCGGCGGCGGAATATTCAGTATTCTTGATATAAGTACTGCTTCAATGAATACAACGTTGGATACTGATTGAATAATTATTTGTGGCGGAGGTTTTTTTTGTTCATAGTCTTTGAGAGCTTTTTCAATTTCGTTTTTCTCGCCGGTAACGTATGCATTCCCTTTTAGACTCATTTGTGCGATGGAGGGATTAAACGCGATTGACAGAACAAACGGTACTTCCAAAGATTCATCCTGTTTCTTTTCCATACCAACAACGTTAATGTTGGTGTTTATCTGAATTGGCGGAATTGGTTTCCTTATGTCCCAAAAGCGTTCAGCAGTAATGCTGGTAATTACGACGTTAACTCTAAGCATGTTGGGTCATCAGAACCTAATCGTAATAGAGAGATTTAAAACTGTTTATTTCTGCTTATAACGAGTAAAACCGCAGTGACCGCAAGTGTACCTGTCATGGTGGTCTGCCATGAAGTATCCTGTTCCACATCGCTCGCAGGTTGGGCGTGCCTTACTAACTTTGTTATCTTCAACTCTGTACATTGCGTGAACTCCTTTTTCTTCTCGGTGCTTCTTTTCGTGTTTTGCTTTCTCAGCTTTCTGCGGTTTTGGCGCCGCTTCCGCCGTTGCCACTGGTTTCGCCTCTTCCTTTGGCGCTGCAGTTGCTGATTTGTCTTCTTTCTTTGGTGGTACTTTCTTGGACATTATGCTGTCGCCTCTTCTTTAGGCTTTTCAGGTGGACTGTTACGTTTCCTGATGTATTCGGGTTCTACTACTTTGGCCTGCTCAACTGTTTGGTACACGTTAGCAACTCCTTGTGTGATGCTCGTTCCAGTTTTTGTGTGCATTCTTTTAACGAAAACTACTTCGTCCCCAATTTTCATTTCAGTAGCTAGGGCTCTTTTCACTTCTAGCCTCGGCGGAGTTTTTTCTTTTGGACCTTGAATAATAGTGAAGCCTACTTCTTTCCTTTTTAGAAGCGGGTTATTCTTGGTTGATTCTATTTTGATTTGCATTAATATTCACTTAAGGCGTAAATTCATACAGTTTTCTTCTTATTTAGCTTTTCTAAGGGTTTCATAGCTTTCAGGAATTCCTTAGCCTCAGCCTTTTTTTCTGAAGTAGCTTTGACAACAACTATGCCAGAATACGGTTGCCCATAAACTATAATAGCGTTTTCTGGAGCGTATAAAACGGCTATGAGTGTAAGTAAATCTTCCTCCCCCTCAACGACGATGTGTGTGTGCTCATTTTTTTCTAGGGCTTCTTTGATTGCAAAAATTGCTTCTTTGGTGATTGTTCCTTTGGGATTATTCACATGGACTGTTTTTTCTACTGAGATTTTTTCGGGCATGTTTTGGTTTCTAAGAAATTTAGTGTCAATAATTGTTAGTTGTGGGTTGATGTTGTGTTCATGAAGATTGCGGGAAACTACATCTCCAACTGAAATTGTTCTTAACGGTCTTTCCTCGTTTACTAACTCTTTCATTTTACTCATTGTTTTATCAAATGAGCCTTGAATTAAGGTGCCGAATGGTTCTTTGAATTTCGTTCGGAGCACCGGCGTTATAGTGTAGACTATAGTCATCGTTTCAACCTTAGTGAACAAACAGTTTTAGGGTCGTATGAAGTTACCGTTCTACGCCTAAAAAAGAAGTCGCTTAGCGCACTTTTAACGCGTATCTGCCTTTCTCTTTTATGTTCATGGCTTTTGCAATAACTGAGTTATCAGGGTCAAACATGACGACTAAGCCGCTGTAGTCTTCGCTAAAACTTGTGGACCTACATTTAGGGCACACGTTTTCTTTACCTATAAAATGACAGTTAATACATGCTTTTTCACTCATTCCGATTCACTCCGTTTACTCAGCTTTTTCTTTGCTTTCCGCTTGTTTCTTTTCAGTTGCCTCAGCTGTCTCCTTTAACCATTCAAGTTTACCTAAGAATGGTTGCCTAGCGGTGACACCGATTTTTCCTGAGCTTCCTGCTCT
>Ga0187868_1000394_pt1 | contig 36494 bp, 27 predicted proteins | sample June2016WEW_13_4_FD_133014 | JGI IMG/M metagenome (GOLD analysis project Ga0187868, IMG submission 133014) | Peatland microbial communities from SPRUCE experiment site at the Marcell Experimental Forest, Minnesota, USA - June2016WEW_13_40 | ecosystem: Environmental > Terrestrial > Soil >... | reverse complement strand
AAAAAAAAAAAAAAAAAAAAAAAAAAAAAAAAAAAAAAAAAAAAAAAAAAAAAAAAATAAAAAAATTAAATTAAAAAAAATAATAAAGTTAATTAATAAATTTGTATTTTGGTAATTTAAAAAAAAAATTAAAATAAATGAAGATGCAGATTACAGATGGAAATTCAACTGTTTTTGGTATCCTGATTTTAGGTTTTTTTAATTCTTTCTTTGGTTAAAAATGATATTGACAAAGGACGTTTTGGAAGTGGCGATTTATATTTTTTATGTGAATTTGTTTTATGAGATTGAAATTCGAGTTTGTGTTTTCCTTATGTTTTATGTATTATTCGTAGTAATTATAATGCATTTGAAACTTATTGTTGATGAAAGACGTAAGAGAAAAGAGGAAAAGGAAAATAAAAAAAAAGGAAAAATAAATGTCAAATGATAAAATAAAAAAAAGTTAATTAATAAATTTGCATTTTTGTGATTTTAAACAAAATAAATAAATAAATAAAAAAAGATGAAGAAGATTGAGTGGATATTGATAGTTTGTTTTCTTCTTTTGATCCTTTTATTTTTGGATGTTGCTGGAATAACTTCAATGATAGATTTGTTTACAAATAGACATAAAGGCGTGGGGTACATTGTTATATATATATGCTTATTTTTGCTGCCATTTCATTCTGTATTTATGTTGTATTGCTAAAAGAGATGTATGATACGACAGAGAAAGATATAAAAGGACAGAAAAAGAAAAATTTGTAAATGCTTAAAATAAAAGAAAAATCCAAAAGTTAATTAATAAATTTGCATTTTAACCTTTAATCAATCACGACCAAAAAATTTATACCAAAAATTGTAAAGCACATTGTTGTAAAATTGATTATTGTAATATTTGAATTTGTTTTTAATTGTCAAAAGTTTAAAAACTTCATCTTTTGTAACTATTCTGAACCTACATATTACTTGAGTTGCTACGCCTTTCTCCCATCTCCTGTTTTTTCGACTTAACATTTTTTCATATATTTCATTGGTCATCTCATCCCTGTGTAAATCTCTTAATGTTTTTAATGAACCAAAGAATTTATCACATTCCTTTGTGCTTTCCAATTCCTCAAGGTACATACTTGGTGTTTCATTGTAATCGACATCACCCTCCACTAAACTTAAATACAATCTTTGACATCCATCTTTTTTATTTTTTATACTCATCTTGATTTGTCTTTTATTTTATTTTATTTCTTTCTTTAATTTTAATTGTTTTTAATGTATCATAGTCTTTACCCCATATACATTTCTTTAAAAAATCAATTTGTTGATTGTACACTTTATCTGTCTGTTCTTCATCTTCATCTTCATCATCGTCATCGTCATCACCGTAATCAAAATTTTCATCATTGTCGTCATGATTATTTTTATTTTTTGTGCTTTTTGATTTTGAAGAAGCGTAATTTATATTAAATGACAATTCTTGACGTGATATCAATCCCCTTTGAACCATCGACACAGTTTCCCTCATCACAATATTCAACACAATCGCAGAACAACATCTTTCTACTATGTTACACCATATGAAGATAGCATCGAAGATCGAAGTGGTATAAAATATTTTCCCTTTGAACAATATGTACATTCTGTCAAACATGTTAAATATGATGGGGAAATCTGTGTCCATCGACGTCAGCAATTGACAATGGCGAAAGAAACTATTTTCGTACAAATGACATTCACCGCGAAATGGGAAAGATTGATTGTTTTTGGTAAACAACGATTCCAACGCCTGCAGATATATATTATCCATGTACAATTGATGAAGGCGAGGAACAGCGTACCAAAGATAATCAATCTGTCTTTCATCGTACATACTTCTACTCTCCACTAAATATTCCCTTAACGCTTCATCCTCCACGTTCACCATATGCATTTGGGCGTCAGGTAAGAAACTTATATTCACAATCGATGCTGGAATCAGTTCTTGCATGTTTCTCTTCGACGTGAAATCTTCCACTGCTCCCATCCGCAAACATGCATTTGTTATCTCCTGTCGCATCTTGTCAACGTACCCATTCATATCCATCAGCCCGATTGCTTCGTCGAGAAGTAAATGTCTTATACGATTTATCCTGACGCTTTTTTGGTGTTCTGTTTCGCGTTCGATGTCGATGTCGTTGCTGACGTACTTGCAAAACTTGGATTCGTTTGAAAAGAAATGACAGATGAATAACATTCGACAGAGACAACAGAAGGTGTATCTTCTCATGTGAACGTTGCATTGATAATGTTTATTCACAATCTGTCTGAACGGTTCGTAATCGATTATTTCTCCCGTGCTGTCTGGTGTGACGTGAATCTCCATACTTCTGTGCAATAACTTCATAAGGTACGCAGTTAATTGGCGACATCGTTCATTTGACTCTTCAATTGATAACCAATGATCTCTCAAAACTAAATTTTGCCACTTGGCAGCCATGCACATTATCGATTGAACAATTTCGCTTAATTTGTACTTGTCTATTGGTTTATTTACATCCGACGACCCTCCAAAACAACCTGATTGTACGATGAATTTATAATCTACTCTATTTTTCGTCTCCTTTCCTTGATTCTCTTCCTTTTTAATATGACAAACCAAACCGTGAAAATAAGATAGAGTTGTGATCATGTAAGTTATGTACGTTTCAGGAGAAGTGAGGGACATGTCGTACCTTTGTAAAAATTGATCAGTGTTTGGGATGATAAGTTTTTTTAAAAGAGAATCGACAAAATTTGATAGGACTATTTCTATTTCTTTTTTTTCTTCCTCTCCTGCTTTTTTCGCTACAAATTCACTGACTTTTGAAAATGATGGCATTATTACTTTAAACATATCAGCAAATTGTCCACTGTTTTTTGGCATATGCACTGATGTGTACTCTTTTATCTTTTCAAGTAATGTATTCATCTTCTCCACTTTCTTTTTTATTTCAAAAAGTTATATATTATAATTGCAATATATATATTAAAAAAAATTGAAAACGTTTATAATTAAAATCAAAAAAAAATTATTTTTTTTTTATATATGAAAAAAAGTCCAAAAAATTTTTTTTTTGTTTATTAATTATTTTAAAAAACAATGTCAAATAAAGAAGACAATAAACGAAATAATTTAATTGAACAACAACATCAAGATTATAATGTTGACGATGATGATGATAGCAATAATAAAAATGATGATGAAAATGAAATAATATATATGATGGATTTGTTTATTGATTATTATAAAAAACCAAGAGGACTAATAAAATTTTTAAATCAAAGGATAGCAAACAAAAAAAACAAATGTATAAAAGATGACGAAGAGGAAAATTATAATAATGGTTTATTATTTCATGAATTGATTGTGCAAGATATGAGAAAAAATGATAAAAAGGCGAAACATTTAGAATTTATATCGTACGAATCGATGTGTGATAAACTGACGCAAAAGTACATAGAATTGATTAAAAAGAACAAAGTAGATGAAAAATACAAAACGATTTATTATCCTAGAAGAAAAAGTTTCAAAGGAATTAAAAGCAAAAATAGAAAGAGAATGATTGATGTATTTGAGTACGATGAAGAAATTGAAATTTTTTTTCAAAAGGGTTTATTAATGTCAAATTATTATCACAAAATAATGATTCATCCATCCAGAACAAATTATACAGTTTTATTTAAATTTACGCCTTCCTACACCGATTGTTTATCTTCTTCTCCTCCTTCATCGTCATCATCATCATCGTCATTAAGACAATCAAAACCTATTTATTTCAATTGTTGGAATTATTTTTTTTTCGTTACTCAAGATATGAATTTATGCTTTAAAGAGTTATTAGACGTCAGCACATCTTTAATAAATATTCAAAATGATGTAGAAGAAGTTGATGATGATGATGATGATGGCGATGATGATGAAAAAAATAAAAATAAAATAAAAATACAAGAAAACTTTGTTAGAATAAATGATATGGAAAAAAGTCATCTATCTTCCTCTCTTTATCCAGATATAACAGTTATAAGAAAAACAAGATTTGCTTCGACTTTAACTAACAATTCATCTTCTTCTTCTGCCACGATTTTATTTGATAATCATGTTTTGCAGACAGAATTTATTAGAATATTCAGGAATTTTTACACGATATCGATTGAATCCAAAATAACAGTGGATATAGAGGAATTTGATAGTTGTCGAAGTGATTTTATGATGTTGAACAAATCAATCGGCGATAAACTGTTTTCTCTCAAGCAACAACATCGTCAATGTTTTATGATTAAAAATACAACAAAATGCAACGAGGTAGAAATCGATAAACAAACAAGCGATATAGAAAGAGATATTTATTTTTTGAAAACCATTCTTATTTCTAGTGTCTTTTATTCTTGTTGTATAGATAGCACGATAGGAAACAGTAGAAGAGCGTTTGATTTTCTTATGTTTTATAAACAGATGACTGAAAAGATTTCTCCCCAGATGTACATGTATTATTTATTGGAAATACTATTTTGTGCTTTTAATTTCTATTGGACTTTTAATTCTTGTCAGGTAATTGAAATTGATAAGATTAGAATTGAATGTGCTGGATTACTCAAAATTTATTATTCAAATCTACGGAATTATTCAAATCCAACGCCAGATAGATATTCTTTTATGGAAAATTTATTTTCTGATGTTATTTAAATCAAAATAAATAAAAAAAAAGTTTATTTTAATTGCAAATTTAATTGAAAATTATAAAAGTTAATTATAAAATTTACGTTGTATTAGAAAGATGGGCGAAATCGAATATATTGGTTATTTAATAAATAACAGATCAAGATTGTTTAAAAATATAATAATCACTTCTGACATGGCGGAAAAAATTGATTTGTTCATTTATCAAAATCGAGATACTATTAAAGAATTTCGTTCGGCACTGTTTAATGTTGCCACTATAATCAAGCAGGTAAAATCAATAGTGGAATCGCCTGACACAATATGGATGGCATGAATTGTAGATTATACTTTTTTATATCAAAGTTGTATTTGCAAAATTTTATGTTACTGTTTTTCTTTTTGATACAAATGGAATTGGACTTAGATTGATGTAGTTGCAAAAAATGTAAAATAAAATAATAAGAACTTTTTTTTTTTTTTTTTAAAATAAAATATAATATAAAAAAAAAAAAAAAAATTAATTATAAAATTTAAAATTGCCTCTTGAAACAATGAAGCCAGAAATTTACAAGAAAAACGAAATCGAATATATTGGATTTAGTTTATTCACAAACATAATAATCTCTTCAGACATGATGGAAAAAAATCGATTTGTTCATAAATGAAAATGAAAATGCCATTGAACCATTTTTTGTCTCCACTGTAATAAAGCAGGCAAGATCGATCTTAGAATCGCCTGATACCATATGGCTCAGTGATCGCATTAATTTTAGAATAGAATTTTTTATAAGCAAGGATATTTTTATTCTAATAGTAGTTGCATTACATAATGTTGCAGTTTTTCTTTTTGATATAAATTATGTTGGAATTAAATTAATGACTTTATCTTTACCTTAAATTTTTTTTTTACAATTCATTCAATAAAAAAAAATAAAAAAAAATGTCGTTTATGATGGGAGATGTCAATATACTTGCTTATAACATTAATGAAGTCGAATTTATAGGTGAATTTGTCAGTGGTGAATTTTCAGAGATCACAACAACATTGTTTACAAACATAGTAATTACGACGGAGATGTTGGAAAAAATCGATTTGTTCTTAATTAAACCCCGAAAGAAAGTTATTAGATTTTGCGGAAAAGATTTTAATGTTGAATCTTTAATACGACGAGTTAAATCAATATTAGAATCGCCAGATACAATATGGCAAACATGTGTGGGTGATTTGTACATGGAATATGACATTAAAGAAATTGTTGGTATTCGTATTACAATTGGCAGATATTCTATTATTGTTAAATTTATCGACGGAATTTATTGCAAAACTATAATGTTTTTATCAATTTTTTCTGAATAAACTTTATTATAAAAATTTGCATAACAACAAAAGATGGAGGATGTGGACGATAATTTAAATTTTGTAAATATGTTCGAATTTGCTTATAAGATTAATCAATATGCGTTCGAGATCAATGAAGTAGAATTTGTAGGCGAATTTCCAGAGGATGAAAAAAGATTATTTCAAAATATAATAATTACGACGGAGATGATGAAGAAATTTGATATGTCGATGAATGAGAGTCGATCTAGCATGGTTCAATTTAAAGGTGAGTTTTTTTATGTTGCAAATATATTAAAACATGTAAAATCAAATGTGCAATCACCTGAAAGCATATGGAGGTTGGTCGGACTTGGTTTTTGTTTAGAATATCATATTACTGAAAGGTTTCTTGTCGTCGTCAGTGTTTCAAAATATAATATCGCTGTTAGTCTTTCTGATAATGAAAATGTTATTGGAAAAAATATATTGTTTATATCGATTTAAAATAAAAAATAAATATTGCAAATTAAATTGTAAAAAATAAAAAGTTTAATATAAAATTTGCAATCCTTTAAAAATAAAAAAAACAAATGATAACCCAAATATTAGAAACGACTGAAGAAAATTTCTGTTTAGGTGACGATGGCGAATCTTCACTTATTTCAAATTTGATATTCAATAAACAATTTATGGATGAATTTGATTCTAAATCTACCAATATAATTAAAGCATCATTTCCACTGCTCCAAAACGTTTCATATAAACATTCGATAACGTTTCTAATTTTATCTCGAGCACGAACAATGTTATTATCATCTGATACTATATGGAGTTATAAGCAGAATGATTCTATTACTTCTCGATTCAATCTATCGCTTGCCTCACAGTTCGTTAAAATTGAAATAACTAGAGATGAATTTAAAGTTGATATTGTTGTATCACAGCGTTATTATGATGATATTACCATAATTTCATTTTTGATTTAACAACTTGAATCAAAAAAAAAACAGTATAATAAAAATAAAAGTATAAATTAAAAGAAGAAAATAAGAGGAAAGAGAATGACGTTGAAAGATAATATTTTTGTGAAATTAGATGATTTATTGTATGTATGTGACGGACAAATTGAATCTGTTGGTGAATGTACATGCGTTAAAAATGTATCACCGACACAGTTGTTAGTTGAAAGATTGCGTGATTATTGTGACAAAAGAAAGAATGAGGGGAGTGGTTTTTTTGAATCGCATATTGCTAATAAAGATATTTTTTGTAAACTTCAATTAGCATTATTCTCAGACGAAACTATTTGGAAATTATATCAAAATGTTGCTCTGATTTTCACTTGTGATTTGGATAATTATCTAAAATTTGAAATTCGCATTACTTCTCGCAATTTTTCCCTTTCTCTTTTGTATGTTAAAGATTGCCATAGAGATTTCACATTAATGTTTTATTTTGCTTCGGGATGTACGCCGACGAAAACAGAAAAATATGGTTACAAAAGAATTAAAATGCAAATTTAATAATTAACTTTTCAATTTGTTTATTTTTTTATTCAATCAAATCTTTTTAATCCAAAATAAAGCAAATCTTGATACAATGATAAATATTTTGAAAGAAACTCTCTGATGGTTAGAACAACAAAGGAAAGACAAAATAAAGAAGAAGAAAGAATAAAACGTAAAAATAATGACGATAAATCTGGATTGTGTAAACTAAAAGTGTTCCATGCGAAAAGAATTGATTTATACCATAAATACTGTTCTAAAACGAAAATAATAAACCAACTAGCAGTCCAGTTCACCATATTCTTTCCCGATCCAAATAATTTAAAGGGGTGCCAATTATCGTTACCAAAAAATATAACAAACAATGCTTCTATCGGATACTCGTTCTCCAATATTCCGTAATTGTACTTTCCCTCCAATTCAATCGATTCACTTTGCCAACATGGTATTTTTTCTCTTATAAAGTCAGTCAAATCTGTTTTTTTACGCAAATGTATCTTTTTCACAGACAGAGTTGAACAGTTATTTCTGCATACGTCATTGTTCAAAAGTATAAAGTCAGGGCGGTTACTTACGTCAGAAAATATAACCAATTCGTAACAGAAAACCAATAATTCTTCGGTTACATTGAAGTACATCCAGCAATTTATCACCGCCAACGCCACAAAAGTAAAGAATGGAGTTAATAAAAAAATAGCCACATAGTTTGCGTTTGAAGGAAAAAATAAAAGCGATGTGTTACAGATTATTACAAAAAACACAATATGATAACGATAATTTAAATATCCTAATATTCTTCTCTTTGTTGCTTTGTACAATTCATTTTTTTCTAATTTCTCGTCTCTGAATTTTCTTAAATCAATCGTCTCTCTCTCTCTCCTCCTCTCACTCATCCTCTCGTTCAATAATATTTATATTTAAAATTCAAAACGTACACAATAAAAAGCGAATAAATAGTTGAAATTAACGGAATAATTATAAACATAAAATATTCGTCATTATCAATCGCGGTCTTATAATTCGTCGATGTTATATTCAACAACCAACCAGTTTGATACGGCGTAAATGATGATGAGGATGAACAATTACAATTATTTATAAATATAATTCCAAAATCATCTTCGTACCTTTCAGTAATCCAATCGAACGAATCACTTTTGAAATTAATATAATCAGTGATATTTGATTTAAAAATTATACAATAAGATAATTCATCTCCATCATTTTCACATTCAATTGAAAAATTACAAAAGTTAATTAACAAAATTGCAATATAAAAATAATTTATTAATAATTTCATTTTAGCCCCCTATCCTTTTCTCTCTCTCTCACCTATCTTTATTTATTTTATTTCAACCAGCCTTAATCTATCTCAAAAATGAAATTAACACAACTAAAAAGAAAAATGCAATAATACTAACTACAACGACTCCAGCAATGCCAGCCGAACTAAACTTATTTGTTATTTTGGGAACATTATCGTCTGAAAATACATTCCAGCAACTTTTTACAACACAATTGACGGTGATGTCACTTCCATTATGGCGAATAGATAATTTGTCGACTGTCAAATTACCAAGTAACAGCACTTCATTCGATGGATGTCCCACGTTGTTTGCGCTCAATTGTAATTTTTCATCATCGGGATTACCCAATCCGACATCATGTATTTGATAGTGGTCAGTATTGTTCAGAATGTTGGTGATGTCAAAGACAACTTTAAAAGTATCGGCGAATTCGATCGTGCTTGACGTTGGCACACGTTTACCGGGAGCAATGTCATCGTTTGCTGAATCGCCAAAGAATAAAGGGACTTCAATGGGGAGATAATAACTGTGATTGTGAGTGAAATTGAACACATCCTTTATCAACGTCAATCCAGTGCTTGCCCCAAATGTCGAGGTGTAACGGGGGGTGTTTCTTAGATTTAGATACAATCCTGTGTAATCGTACGACAATCCAAAGAAACCAAACAAATCTTCTCTCTCCACTTCTCCCATCTGTGCGAAAATACTGTCAGTTGTGTTTTTCGAGGGATTGATGGCGATAATAATATCTGTTGGCGGTGAAAATTCAATCACTGCCGCATTATTGATGTACACTCCCAACCCGCCAATCAATTGGTACAATCCATCTTGGAAAGTGTAAAAGTGCTCCCATTGCAAATTACGTAAAAATGCAGACATTCCATCCCAATACAATAAGTGCTTGAAAGGTTGTTGGTTTTTGGGAAGTGCTTCGTCGATGTTAAAGGTGTCACTGTCGCCGAGGTAGTGAGTAGCATTGTTAAAGCAAGTGGTGTTGCAACCAGCGACAGTAAATCTAAATCTTCCCAACGTGGGTTTCTCTACAACATACTCCACAACTTTACCTGCTTCGTTGACTATGCGATAAGTATTTGGAAAAAGGAATTCATCAAACAAAGCATATGTGGAATAAATGACGGGGAGAGCGCCCAAAATTCCATTATTGTTAATTCCATCACCCATTCTAAATCTCACGTACTTACCTAATCCGTTTGTTAGAGTTGGACCAAAATTGATAAAGACCGAGTTGGAAAAGTCAAGAAACCCGTCAGCGTACATTTGTGGGATATTCACGGTTGCATGAACAAAATAATGCATATTTAAACCAATGAAATGTGGTTGTCTTGGATACTTCTCGAATATCGAACCGGGTCTCATTGTTTGCATGTACGACACAATATCCCCGTCGAGATTTTGAACATCTCTTGTCGCCCCGGGAACAATCAAATCTGCTAATCCGTACGCAGCGGTCAATTCATCTATCAATCCAGTTGTTTGATTAATGTAGATAGTCAATCCAACACACAACCCCGAAATAGCAACTTCCGACAATCCGTAATTATAAGCAGTGTACATCCCACCGTCATCGTCGCCAAACCCATCAGTAAAACTTGTGTTTGACCAGTACCGAACGTCATTAATAACAGTGGGATCGGTGACGTAAATCTGAATAACATCGTCGACTGTCTCGCCTTCGCCTGTGACGGTGACTCTGAGAGTGGAAGTGAATACAAAACTATTGCCAAAATAGTACGCTTCGGTTGCTATCGCGCAAACTACATCACCAAACGGCCAAGTTCGGACATTATCGAGAACTAACTGTCTTCCATTTTCTGAAAAGCCTACAGACGAGCGGTTAGTGCCCCATGACCCTGAAATGTCGTCACCTGAAATGGGAGGAGAACACAAGTAGGCATCTAATATATTTTTAAGTGCTAAATTGACCTTAGTTGTGTTGTATTGGACATCTCCGTACGTAGTTGAATTTGGATGATCTCCGACAGAAGCAACGAAACTCTTTTCCTTTATTTTTTCATCTTCATCTTCCATTCCAAATGCTTTGTAATTAACAATACGGTCAGGACATTCAAAATAATCGTAACCGGGGTCGTACGGTTCATATCCACTACCACTACCACTACCACTTGTGCTACTAAATCCACTACCTGTTGAACTTTCTGTGCCGAAAACAGATTGGAATAAAACAAATAAAGACAATAATATAATCATTTGTTATTTTTATTATGTATATTTTTTTTTAGTTATCTTTGTATATATATTATATGTTTTTTATAAATGCAATGATATATAAGATTAAAGAGTGATGAGAGGAAAAAAAAATCAAAATGCTAATTTTATTATTAACTTTTATAGTTTTATATATAAATGAATATTTAGCAAAAAAATCCAATTTGTTTATATAAAAATCAATCGTTCTCCACCGCCATTGAACAAAAAGTGATATTAGAATACACAATAGAAGGAATAGAAGAAAAAGGAAGAATAGATTTTTTGTCGATGAATTTTATCCTAAACGATATCCAACATAAATTTAAAAATATACATTATACTTTAAAAAATATATAAGGACTTGAATAAAATAAGTAAGAGTGTCATCGGCGGGAAAAAAAAAGAATGCTAATTTTATTATTAACTTTTATAGTTTTATATTTAAATTGTTGTACAGCACAATTTGCGTATGTAATCCAAGATAACAATTATGGGTTCGGTCAATGCATCCAAGATTCCGATTGTTCTATTTATTTGAGTGTAAATCCAATGCTAAATGCAAGTCAAATCTTTTGTGATCCAGCCACCACTAGATGCACTACTTTGTCGGGAACAATATTAACCCCTGCGTACTCTGCATCTTGTAATTATTTAACAATCAATACGATTGTTTATCCTGCTTTTGCGCCTAATTTTCATTCTCCGTTCATAAGAGAGGATGGTATGATTGTCGTTACTCTTTCGCCAGTCACGTACGGGTTTGGTGGTGTGTTGCGTATTTATCTCGATAATATCGCATCTGTCAATGTAAATACACCGTACCATCAACAAAGGTATGTCAACTATCCAACTTCTACTGTATATTTCCGTAATTTGGTATCTGGCACTTACCAAGTTGTGTTTTTTGGAACCAGCGGCTGTCAGATTGCGGCAATGCCAAATCCTCTCGTTACTATCAGCTCGTTAGTCAGACCAGCAAATTACAGCAGCACAACAGGATTTTTTGAAGTAGATGGACTTGAGGTCTTTTTGGACAAGACGTACAGAGGTGCTCGAATGTATTTGAAAAATCCGTGGAACAAAACAATCGACGATTACAATTACTTGGGACCCGGTATAGGAACTCGTATGCCGTTTGTTCAGATATACGACACTGCTGGAGGATTATTGGACACTGTGATTGGAAACGATTTGTTTTTCAACAGCACAGAAACGACTAACTTCACTTATGCTGGTGGTGCTACTTTCCCTCTCAGAGCCCCCGAATCATTATTCTCTTCCGTTTTAGAAGCAACTTTCGTTTCGGGCTTTGTTACTTTTCAATTTGGTATTGGGTTTGCTTACGTCCCCTGCGCCAATCTTACAATCTGTTTTCCCATCTTCGTCAAGAGTTCTCTCGGCACATTTGAGGGCATATTTACTAAACCGTACGTTCTTGATTGTAATTCGCTCGGCCCCGGAATGACCCAGATACCCCCGTACACCGAAACTCCCATGTTTTATATAGTCGACGGCGTTTATTCCAACACTGTTTTCTTGTTCGAGGGAGTCGATTTTGATTTGGCAGAATTGGTAGCGTTACAAATGCATCCAGACGTCACAATTGTTTACTCTTCGACCATAACAGGTAATACGGGCGGGTTCAATGGCATGTGTTTTTCTCCCTCAAATGCCTTCACCCAATTAGAGTACGCGTCTATTTTTTTGGATTATAGGAAGTTTCCATTTGAGATCAATTCTCCCTATCTTGTGTTGTACCAAGTGTTGTATGAGGGATATCTGAATGGGACCGAGCCGTTAACAAATCGTCTGTACCTTGCGCAAATGGACCCGCCGCAGCAACGATTGATTTTGAATGGTATATATGAAATGATGGTGTACATTCCCGGCTTCTATTGTGCAGTTCTTCAGGCGAATTTGTTTGATCCGTACGGTTACCGTGCTTTTTTCCAGACTTGCTTTCAGGTTCCCAATGCACAAGCGACGCTCACACCCGTAAATAGCCTGTACATCAATGATGGATATCCCTCAAATGCCAGCACAGTCTTTGGTGGTATCTATACGCCAGTGAATTATTCGTTCATTCCCAATTTCCCCATGAATATATTGTTGAAACCGGGACAAGTCTTCCAAGTGCTTTTCAATCGATGGGCGAACGACACGACACAGGAATATCTTTTGTTGAATCAGGGTGGTGCTAACAAACAAACTGGCATCGCGTACACTGACGTTTATTCCATCACCGCTGAATCTGCTGGTATTTATGACATGTACAACGTGGTTCCTTATCCTAATGCATCGTACATCGATTATTATTTGTTGACGCTGGCAGTTGACGTGAATGATCCCAACCATTACGTTTACTTCTATTTACTTGGTGGTGAGACAGTGTTGAGTGAATTGATGTCGGTGTCGTTGCAAGTGTTCGAGGAAGGGGAATTGGATTTGGTGTATGCATTCCAACCAACCGACATTCCTTATCCATGGGCGCCACAGTACAATATTACTCTGGCAATCATCATCGGCGGTGGTCAAGCAAATCTGTCTGCTCTGTACAACTGCACTAACATCGTATCTTTTCCCATGCAAGAATCTATACAACCGAAAACGCAAATTATCGTGGGAACTGCTACATGTCCCGGCGTTGACGTTGCTATGTACGCTTACACTGGCGAAGGTATTCCATTTGCGACTATCGATCTTACTAATCCACTATACCTTCCCAATTCACAGAAATTTGCTTATGATAATACTTGGTTTAATGTTTTTAATGACACAAGCAACATTGGAGACCCATTGCTTTGGGGTAACAATCAGTATCTGTTTCCTGCACCACAAAATACTATCATAAAATTGGTATCTTGTGATGTTCAAGGTCGTTGTTCCGTGGCGTTTGCTGAGGCTTATTCCACTGTATCTCCAAATGCGACCATCATCTCTTTCTTCCCCCAAGTTCCCATATGTGTGTACGGAAATGTGTCTAATTACACATACAACTTGCAGCAAGTCGAATTGGCTTACTCGTTGAACAATATGGTGGATGGTAGGATCGAGTATTGGTCGCCAGTGAGTATTTCAACACCAGACGATTACGATCCTAATCAGATAAGCAGTAACATTCCATCTCAATGCTTACTTTTGAAAAACTTTAGTGCTTACCAAGTGTACGAGATGTGTGGCGCTGTTGCAATTCCTCCCATGCCTATCTGTGACGGTTGTGTGCATTTACCTGTTCAGTACGAAAAGGCGAATGGTCGAACACTCATCACAACGGTGAATAATGAATGGTGGCAAGTTAATGTTTGGACACCCGTTCCCGATACATTCAATGCTTTAACCAATCGAAGTCTTTATTGTTTAACATCAAGCACAATCAAATCGGACATACCTGTTCCTCTCACTGCTACTTTTGGTCAAGTCGCACGAACTTCTGCTAATTGTTTAACCAACAACGGTTGTTTTTATACCACGATCAATATCATAGTTGATGGATTCTATTCGCCATTGTACGCTGCCTCTGTTCAATTCTATTCTAATCCAACGTTGGTTCCTTATCTGGGGAATGCTTTGCCGAATCAATATTTGGTTACGCTCGGTCAAGTTTATAATATCACATTGTTGGTTCCTAATATATTGTGCACCGTCGATCTCAATTACATGCCAACCTCTCTCGGTCCTATCATCACTACAATCAGAACCAAAGAAGCGTATTGTAATCCGAAAGTAGGGACTGGGGCAGTGACGATGTACGCACTGTATAATAATCCATCGTCAAACCCCGCATTGGCTGGGACGTTGGCACCCGTTTGTTTCTATTGGCCCGGAAGAAGAGGCGCATCATTTGCAGCAGACGACGAAGTTCCAATTCAATTTTTCTTACCAGTCAATGTGCCTCAACCAACACTGCTACCGTACCTTTCAGCATTTGGAATCGACAATCAGTTTACAGGGATTGTGGGTGGTGTGCAACAAGTGATGATTTATGATCGATGCCGACAAGGAGTGAACGCAGGAATGTGCACTTGCAAGAATCCGTTACCGATGAATTTTCAATTATTGGAAGCAGGATTGAGTTTTGCTTATCAGGAATTCAACACTTCTACATTTCAAGATACGCAAGGAGGATTGATTGTTGAATTGAATGAATACATACCAGCAAATTGTTACGGAGATGAGTACTATTGGAATTTCACTGTATTTGACGATGCAGGACCTAGTGGAATGGGGTACGGACCGTACTCGATTGTGTTACAAGAACCCGAAACAGGATACATTCTTTTCAGTGCGGGAGGATGCATTATCACCAACACAACAGTCCCTTTACCTCCCCCAACCCCGTACGGCCCATTTCAAGTGATAGTGGCAACATTCAGCATTGTTTTACCGACAGCAAACCGAGGATTGGGACCAAGTGGAAATTATACGCTGATTGTGAGATCGTGCAAATCGGGATGTGTTCAACCGTTCCCAACTTACATTAAATATGTGACTCCACTGTTCATTACACTGTCAACTGCTGGAACTAATTGTGCGTACCGATTGGCGACGTTGATTGCTCAAATTATAGGCGGGACTCCATGTCAGCAAGGAGATTCCTGTTATCAAGAGATTACACCACCGGGAGGTAATATTACATATCCATTGCAGTACACACAATATTGGAAGACACCGACGAATCCAACGAATTTCACCGAAGTTTTCTTGGTGCCGGGAGATCAATTGCCCGGGTATTACGAATTAATAGCATGTGATCGAAATTCATGTTGTTTGGGTGCGAACATCACAGTTGAGACGCTGCCGCCGATTGTAGTTCATTCGATTACAACAAATGGAGTCTGTCAAAATCAAGATAATGTGACTGCCCAATTTAATGTCAGTGGTGGTGATGGAAATTACTATGTTTTACAAGCAGTTACGTCGGTTCAAACAGGTCAAATCATCAACGCTGAATTTGTCGCAACGTACAACCAAACGATTGTGTTCAATGTGATGGACGGAACTGGTTGCATTAACCCAGAAAACATCACATTCAGATTGCCAGACCCGGGACCAGTTCCAATCATCTCCACTGCAACACCCAGTTGTCCAAATCTGAACAATGGTGTGATATCAGTTACTTCGACGGAATCTATCAGTTGTTCATGGCAGTCTTCTGGCGTCGTGATCCCCAATATCCAAGCATGCACTTTGACAAATATTGTGCCGGGCGCGTACTTAGTGGTTACTGTCACAAACTTGATTGGATGTACAAATCAGAAGGGATTCAACATGACAGCCCAACCGCAAATTGTGATTAATCCAGTGACGAGAAGCACAAATGGGCAATTAGGAGGTCCATGTATCGATTTTATATATTTTCAAGTGACGGGAGGAGAGTTCGGACCTCCATTTATATTGAGTTTATTTGAAAATACAACTCCACAAACAAATATTTCTTCTATATCGATTATAAATGGCACTCAGTACGGTGTGGTTGAAGGTGTTTGTAGAAGTGTCGAATATTACATAATGGCACAAACTCCACCAGCAGGTTGTTCAAATATATTTATCAGCACCGATCCAGATTTCAATGCAGGATTTTCTCCAGTTGGTTTATTAAGTTTACCTCCACCTAATCCAAAATTTCAAATTTGTATTCCTCCAGCAGTTCCAGAAGAACATAAATTATCATCAACAATGTTTTGGGTCGTCTTTTCAATATTTGTTTTCATAGCATTGTTATTTGCTTTAACTTTGATATTTTTAAGATATTCGCCGTTATCTTAGGCCAAAAAAAAAATTTAAATAAATAATAAAAATTACATTAATAATTTTTTTTATTTAATTAATTTTTTAATTTGAATTTAAGTTTTTGATTAATGTTGATTTTCATTTTTTATTTTTTTTCATAAAACAAACAAACACAAAAGATAAGTGAAAAAAAATATTCTAAATTGCAAATTTTATAATTAACTTTTGAAAAAAAAATGACTTTAATTATAACTCATATGACTGCTATCAATAAAATTCCATTACGATCCAAACCTAAATTTTGTAATGGTGGTGGAAATAATAATAACAATAATGGGACAGTAGATGCTGATGCTGCTGAAAAATTAAAAAATGAAATTAGATGTGAAATTGAAAATGATATTTCATATTTTGTTGGTGGTGAGAAAAAAATTGAAGTGACTCCAATTGTTTTAGATGCTGATGTTAAAGATTATGCAAGTAAATTTGAGTGTGATGAAAGTAAAGCAAGACTTGTGCTTGAAACTGAAGGTAAAGAAAAAGAATTGTTATCTCTTCAACAACAATGTAAAGTATTAAAAGTTTTTATCGTCGACAGTGATGCAAATAAAAGTGAATCTTCAAGTAACAATGTTGCTAAAACTGAAGATTGTCTTTATGCAAAGGCTTCTACTCTTCATAATTTATTCTCGTCGATTGAAGAAATTATATTTTTGTCTACAACTTCAGACGTCTTCAAATGCACCAGAAGTGAATTTCATAAGATGTGTAAGATTGCAAGTAAATTTGAAAATTGCAAAAAGGTAATCTTTAGGGATTTGAATCTTGTTGGAACATTTCTCGACAATGGAAAATTGGATACATCTATCGATTGCATTTTCTTAGACGGACAGTTCATGTTTGACCAATCTTGTTCTTTTCCAACAAAGGAAACTATGATTAATAACGTTGATAGACTCGCTCGCGAAATCTCTTCTATCGTTGTTGCTCGTGAGGTTAATTTGGATATGTTACAAAACAAAGCATTCTTCTTACATCCTTTACTCTTCTTATCCATGTTGAGACTTACTTTGCCTTACATTAAATCATTGTGTATTGATGTTTGTGGGTACAATGAGTCAGTAAAATTTGTAAGCAACACTGCTGTTGTTTTAACCGCAAATTTCTACAACAACTTACGTGAAACTAACGGCAACTTACCAATGTTTTTAAGAAATTTGTTATCAGAGTTCGTTGGTCCATTGAACATTGAAATATTAGAATTGCGTATCGATTGTTTTTCTGCTTATGATATTTTATTGCAATTTTTGGTACGATGTCCATTTTTGAAGTCTTTATCCGTCGCAGTTCAAAATGTCAAAGATGATATTAATGGTCTTCTTCTCGGAACTACCGGTAATCCTGATGATGCTGCGGCTGTCGACATTGCAAACAGATCACAGCAACAAACAATTATTGATAATCGTATCCAGTTTTTGAATGATGTATTGAACGAAAAGAAAAGCACATTGGAATCTTTTCATTGGGGTGTCAGTCTTTTGGAATTGAAAGATAGTGCAAAGTTGGGAGAACTTCGTAAAAATGAAATGGCTTGTATCGCAACTGCTGGAGGTTCTTATTTGAAAGTTTTGACGATTGAAGGTGAATTTGTCGGTAGTGATGTAACTTCTTTCGGTGACATTTTCTTGAACAAAAACTTTATGAAATCAATTTCAGTTTTGGGAATGTATTTCGTCGGACAAGTGTTTAACTTGAGTTGTTATCCTTATCTTGTTGATAACTTCAAAGACATGAATTGTTTCCCTACTACTTTGTACAAGTTTACTATTCTTCGTGGTGCTGATTTAATGAAATTGAATCTGAATGACAGAGAAAAGTTAGTTGCTGTTTGTGCCCATAGATATCCTAAACCTAATTCATACGCTTCTTATATGAAAGAACAAGAGGCTAAAGAACAAGATGAAGTTTCTGATAGTATGGATGTTGATGATGACGATGATGATAAAGTCAATAATAATAACAATAACAATAATAATAAGAAAAAAAAGTCAAAAGAAGAATCTAAAAAGAGAAAGATTGCTGAAAGTAAACCAGTTGAAAATCAAAGTGGAGCAACAAACAATAACAATTTATTCGATGATGAAGTTTATGAACGTCAAAAATTATTCTCTTATTTAGTCAATGCCCAAATCGAAAAGAATTATACTAAAAGAATTACTCAATTGGAAGATGTTTCTATTAACTTGGAAGAAAATAACAATATGCAAGTTGATGGAAAGAAAATGTTGACTAACATTCATTCAAAAAAATCTTCTGAATATGACTATCCTTTATTTAATTTTGGAAGAGGCAGTGAATGGAATCAATAATTACTTAATTTTTTTCCTCCTCATCAACCGCAAAAAAAAAGTATGAAATGAAATAACAGATATATATATAAAAAAAAAATATAACTATATATAACAAATAAGAAAGGTGATTATTAATTAATACAATAAAATAAAAAATGAAGTTAATCTTTATTATCATTGTCACTTTTATTGTAACTGTTGTATCTTGTTTAGAAAATGGATTGTTGTTGAAATTAAGATTGTATATGAATATGAATGAAAATAACAAGTTAGAAATAAGTTATCCTAAATATTATCCAAAAATTGAATCTTCATTAATAAATGTGCAAGCATCTGTGATGTTAGATGGCGAGATGATTGACAGTACGGCGTTAGATGACGAAGATTCTTTTTATCAATTGAATGTCATCGATTGTGTTGGTGATTATGTGCTGGAGATAGATACTTTTGATATTTACAGAACAACTTTGATTGATAAGCATATATTTCATTTCAATCCGTCATGGTTTTGTGCACAACGCAATTTATCAACCAATTGTTATTGCACCGACGATGTTGTACGGCCGAAAGAGATAAATGAAAATAATGATGTAATTAAACAAATGTGTGACAGCGTATTTCCGTTAAAATTGACAAAGAAGTTCCTACCAACTAATAAATTACTTTGGGGAATTGAAATTGACGCTATCTTTCCCGATTTCTTATGTTTACCCACCAACATTACAAAAATAGGACTGATGAAGGATTATGCACTATTTTCATCTTTATCCTTCACCGACACACACCACACCTTTATCACAATAACCGATGCTGGAAAATATCAATTAAGTTATTTGGACAATCCGTCATTTTTAATATCTCGCCCGATCATAATAACAAAAGAGGAAATATCTCCTATCAATCTTCAAATATCTGATTTTCCTTGCAACGAATTAATCCATGTTCATTTAGATGTTGAAAGATTACCTTTGCTCGATTCGGATAATAATGCGTACGCGACATTCCATTCGACTGTTGAACATAATAATCTAACTGCTGCGATAATGTTGATTGTCGATGACGATGATGGAATGACGAATAAATGGGTTGTGCAATCATCGCTGACGTTCAAACTAAAAACAAATACAAAATATCAAGCAAGATTTGCCTTTTGGAATTCTACTTTTATGTGCATTGAGGATTCGCTTCCTTTGCTCACTCCTTCGCCGCTCGTCATCGAACCTGTCTTGCCACTTCATATAATACATTGTCCCGAATCGATTCTGTACATCTCTGTCATTTATTCAACCGATTTGATTTCCGAATTGCCAATCCCGTCCGTTGAAAACGAAAAGTCAATGGTCGTTCACATCATTTCTTCTTCTTATTTGACTGCTTCAGAAGATTATAAATTTCATTCACTCAACACCAAAATAGTCAAATACGCCGTTCTATTTCCCACCGACCATCGCGATTTTCAATTTGATTTGATGTACGATTTTCCAGATGGGATTAATTCTTACAGTTTGACTATAGATGTCTCAACTGCGTCCGTCAAAAGAGATTTCAACATCAGACATTCTTCTTCAACTGTGTACGATGATAAACCTGAGGAAATCGAATTGTTTCAATCCATCTACCATTCTCCATTTGATAAATATATTTTCAACGACACACCATTTCAACCAGTGTACGACAGATTTGTAAAGACTGCATTATTCGGGTACCCTTCTTCTCCTTTCTTAACCATCAGTTTATTGCCGGGAATATGTTCTAATTATACGATAAAGGCTAATCCCGTCTTGTCTATTTATCCCATCGACGACACTGAAAAGTTCTTACCTTATTTAATCGAAGTTGAGCCAAATATCACATCGTCAACGTCAACCACTTGTCCTGATCAATCTTTTCAGCACTTTATCGTTCATCAACCTCGTACGCACATAAATCTAATTACTAAATTCGGTGTTCTCTCTGACGGCGAAGTAATAAAGATTCCATCCCGTCTTGATCTTTCTCAATTGACGGCCGAGATATTCATAAAAGATCAACAACAGACAGGACTTTTCATCCATGTTTCAGTCATCTATTCTTTCGATCGCACAATATTGACACCGTCGTACCAACAACCTTCGTTAACCTTGCATCCTTGGACAGTTAACAACAGGAATATCAATGTATTAACTCTGTACTCTCAGTCTTCTCAAATCAAATCGGTGAAGGTCACAACTGCTAATCCCGATTACTCTATCTTGCTCGTCTCGACTGAAAAGGATGGGATGGTGGAAGATACTGCTTACATTGATTTGGACACTGCTATTTCTACAACTGATCTTATTTTCAAAGCAGAGTATGTTTACGATGGATGTTCAACATTCCAAACTTTTTCAATACCACAAGCAACAACAGTAAGTGAAAGAATCGAATCAGACAAGATGGCACCTTGGGAAAACTTCATTTCAGACGATTACATGATCTGTCCTTCCACATCCACCAACATAGTCAGACGATTTTTTATTCCTCCTCACATATCACACCAATTTCCTGCATTGACGATTTGGAATAACGAAACATTTGAAAGAGTAGAATCTCCAAAGGTTCTGTTCAGATCACCAGCCACTTACATAATTCAGTTCGATCCCCGAAATTACAGAACTCCAGTGTACAGATATACTATTCATGAACCGCCTTATTCGCCATCTGATTTTACCCATCGAATCATTTCTCATCCATCTTGCGACGATGCCGCTGATGGGATTGTGTGGTTTACGATTCCTAAATATCTGTCACAGCACAACATCCAAATTGACGCTCGATTCTCAAATTGCAAGACTCAATTCGATGTGGCTGTTGATCGTTCACGACCTTTTGAATCTGCTTGCAATCACATAACGTACGTTAGAAGAAAAGGGTTGGTGGAGGAAGAGGATGAAGATGTGCTTGAAATTAGAAATGTGCCTTATCTTCTTTCGTTGACGGTAGAGTTTGGTATCGATGGCGACAGTTGTCAAGTTGTGAAAGAGATTGTGATGGAGCAACCGATGCCTTCCTTGTCGAGATTAAAGGTTGAAGTTACTGATGTAGATTTGGACGGAAATGGCAAGTTGAAAGTGGATTTTCATTTCCCATTGATGGATTTTAATTCCATTGTGATGACGGATGAAGGCGGTGGTGATTTGATAATAAGAAAAGACAAAGAAGAAGGTGGGTATTCGATCGTGGGTGGTGCTGATTTTCCTATCTGTTGTTTAAACATAACTCAAACTATTGGATCATGTAAGTACGTCCATTCTATAGCGATCGAAAGGCCAAGCGATGCGTTGATGGTCAAAACTGTTAGGAAAAATAAAATATATCCAAGCGTTCGAATCGACAGGGAAAGAAGCATTGAGCCCTTTTGTGTTGGTGAATCTGACGGTGTTTTATATGCTAGTTTCGATGACGGCGCGTTGGCTAAAAAGTATTCGAGAAGGATGAGCATTGAATGGGAGAAAGATGGACAAAAGATCGCGGCTGTATCTCGTGGTGCTATGCGGTTGGGGTATGTTTTTTTACCTGATTCAGTCGAAGTTGGTTCGGGCGAGTACTCTGTTATTTTAAGAGTGTTCGGTGAAGGAGATGATAGTGATGTAGTTGAATGGATTAGCAGAGATAGCATCAGAACTGTTGTGAAAAGTAGGTACGTCGTGGATTCGTTGTTGAATATTCAATTGGATGGAACGGTGGAGTTGATCGATGACAAAGGTGCCAAAAATAAAGAGTTTAATTTCTTTTCAACCACAATGTTAACATCAGAAGACAGAAATGCTGGGTATTTGAAACGTGGAAATTCACTCAAATTAACTGGAATCCCATCTGGTAAGACAATAAATGTCGGGGTTAGTAGACCTCCAAGACATCCAGTAGCCGAAGAGTGCAAGACTAAATTATCCATCACAATACCAACTTTTATTGACTCCTTGCCGTTAATAAAAACTGGAGCGGAAGGTTATGAGTACGGGATGGGAAAAGATAGGATTGTGAGAAAAATTATACAGAATGCAAAAAGTCAAGTAGAATTAAAAAGTCAATTAGAAAATTTGCATTCTAGTTTAAATTATGATGATTACGTGTTATCAAAAGATTTATTATTTTCATCCCATCCACCACAAGAGAAAAAAAGATACAAACAAGTAGACGTCGATGACAAGGATATCTCAATTTTGATTCAACCCGATAATATAATCATGCCACCGTCCCTTTATCATTTATCATCTTCGTCCTACCACTCCGTCCATTCACAAAATGGGAAATATAAAGTGTACGTTAAAAATGTGCAATTAGACGATTTGGTTCATATGAGAATTAAAGTGACTGAGATGAAATGGACGTCGATACCATCTTCCGAATACATCCTAAGTTTATCAGACGATCCCTTTTGGCCTTTTGTCACCACAATCAAAGCAGAATCTGGTAGAAGATTTGAACTTTCGTTGATTGATGTAAGAGGTTACGACGTAAGAAAAAGAGATTCATCATCACCGACAATCATGGTGAATACTTTTGATATGACCCCCGTAAGAGTTACATGCAATATTGGATTACTTCCCTCATCTATCTACTCTTACGACGGAACACTGCAAATCACAATGACGGGTGGACAACCTCCTTATTTCATTCTTTGGGCTGATTTGGCTGAGGCAGTGTACTTCAATAACACCCCGCAATACACAAATACGTACACTTACACACGCTCACAAGTTGGCATTGGAATCTACTACGCCACCGTCATCGACTCGCTGTTTCAATTGGCTAATGCTACTGGTCTCACCTCTTGTTCTTTCACCGTCTACTCAAATCTTGACCCAACCTTGCGCGTCTCTCTCGTCGACACCTCTCTTCCATCGGGTTGCTATTCTCAGACTCGTTCGTTGGTGACCGTCGCGCTTTCTACGGGTGGCAACGCTGGAATTCCGACTGTGACTGGCATCGGCACTTGGGAAGTCAACACACAATCGCCAGTCACAAGTTGCAGCGACGGCAGGATGAGGGCAGTTAATATAACCAATCCTGATCTCGCCGTTTACATTTCCGTCGGCGAATGGAGAGTCGCATTGTGTTTGGTTGGGACGACTATTATCTCGACCCCCCAAGTTTCCACGTCATATGCTATTCTCGCCAATGAGACATCCCCCCTCACAATCTACAACGTGACGGATGGACAAACATGCGACGTGAATGGGACGGTGACGAAAGTAGAGGCAACATTTGAGATCGACTATCCGTTTGTAGAGCCGCTAGTGGTGACGGACGGGGATAGAATGATAGATGCAAGAGTGACTGTGTATGTGGATGAGGCGAAAAGCAAAGTGAAGATATTGAGAGTGAATAATCTATCAACTGGAGATCACACGATTATTGTGTACGATGCGAGAAATTGTGCTACGACGCAAATGGTGCAGATGGTGGATACGGGGTTTGCGCAATGTGGAAATTGTAACATCTCTGACTTTTCATGCTTGGATGCTTGTGGTGTGCCGTTTGGTAACAATACTTGCTTGTACGATTGCGTGATAGACAGACAAGTAGTTAATCCAATATATATAGCATTTGAGATTCAGAATTGTGTTGATAATGGAACAACTGTTGTGGCGACGGGGGATGCTGATCCCATATATTTTGATTTAATCTTCAGTAACATCAGTAAAGTGAATATGAGCAACTTTAAATGGATGAATGACGGTTCTGTTTATTTGTTGCCGACCAATTCCACTTGTCCATCAAATGCAACGTTCGGGTCGATTTGGTTTTACAACTTTTACTTGTTGATTGGCGGTGTGACGATGAACGTGCCCAAATGCAATTACGCCGTGCTGAGTTTTTCCAATTTGACATCACAGATTTTCACTCATGCAACAAGAGGTGGAGAGCCCTTCTTAACGCTGAATATGACGTCAAGTCAAACCAGCGTGGTGACTTTTGCATTGTACAACACACCAATATTGAATACATTGATAGTTCAAGGGGTGAGCGGGGCGGGAAATCTTAATTTTACCTTTGATGTTTATTCGCAGATTCTGTTACTTGCCTTTGAAGGGTACACAAATACAAGTAAAGGTAGTAATGTGACACTGATATGCTATTACTTTCAACATTATCCAACTTACATAGAGTATATTTCAGTGAATGACGGCGAACCAGTTAACGTTGATGATGCCTTGGCGACTATCTGTTCATCCACGGGCGTCAGTGTTCACAAGAGTTTAAGGAAGAATGTTGTTATTAATGCATATACATTTTTTCCGATAGTGTCGTTGGTTTATTTGTTATTGTCTTTGGTCTTTTTGATTCTTTTTGATAAATATGAATTTACAAAGGAATTTGAGAAATTTAGAAATAACATGACTTAATTGACTTCAATGTCTCATTCTTTCTAATTCTTCTGTTCCAAATCTACTCGTCTTCATTTTTTTATTTTTTAAATTGCAAATTTTATAATTAACTTTTCATTTATAATTTTAACTTTTTATTTTTTTTTTATTTATTTTGTTTGATAATCGATTGATAATGTAATACCATTAATTTTAAGTTCAATTTCAGCAAATTTTTCATATTCAAATCTCATAAAAAATGTTATTACACCGTCATTTTCTATCCATTCACCGTCTAATTCATTATACTTATAAAATTGTATGGAATTTTTTAAAAATAATTGGCGATAAACATCAACAACATAAACAACGCCAGCGAAGGTTGAAGTAATTTCATAATATGACCAAATAGTATCGGCGTCCATGCACAATTTTAAAAAATAAATTAAATCATCACTTTTGACTTTTATGAAGGGAGATTTAGAAGTTGTGTATCCATCTTCAATGCGTAAATTTTTTATAAATTCAACAGTACGATCATTAACTCCAGTTGGATCGGTTATAAGGGCCGCGTTAGATATCTGGCTATATCTTGATTCACTTGTATGATAAATTAAATCGAATTCTTTCATTATTTTAAAATTTTGCTCGTTACTTATTTCCTCCGTACCATGCTCTCCGTTAAATTCATTCATTTTTTTGATTAATAGATTGCAAATTTTATAATTAACTTTTATTTTCTTTTAATTTTTTAACTTTAATTAATAAGTAAATACAATATAATTATTTTTTAGTTGATTGTACGATACTTCAAAGTTAACAATTTTCTTTTTATAATTTTTACGTGAAATTCGTTGGTAAAATTCGTGAAAATCAAACACCCTAAATATCAAAAGTCTTAATGTCCTCACATCAAATATAATTTCAAATACCATCTTTTCCGTTTCTGTTCGCATGCAACAATAGTTAGGAGATATAGTTGTTCGCATAATCCACAATTGCTCGCTATCCTCTTTTATCTTTTTAACAACTTTGCAAATATTCTGATGCACATTTTCTTCTGGTTTATCTGCACTGAATAATTCTTTTGCCCAATCACTTATTATAACATCTTTTACGACAAATGTACAATCTTTATCTTCATCGTAATTGATGCAGATGCTTGAAACACTAATGACTTTTGGGTAATTATCGTTATTTTCATTCATTTCTTTTTTTTGTGATTGAATGTTTGGCTTAAGTAAAATAATAAAAAAATGAAAAACAAAAGTTAATTATAAAATTTACAATTTGATTTTTATTTATTTTTAAAAATTGGATTATAAAAACGTCTGTAATCATAAGATTTGTAATAAGAATTCATAGCAGCAACAAATGTATTTGCCCTATTATAATTTAAACCCTCAAAATTTCCCTTATTATAATTTAAAACCTCAAAATTTCCAATTGTACAATCAGGCGCATGACAGTAAATAATGTAATTAAAATATCCGTCATAACCTGAAAAAGTAAAAATATCATCTTTCTTTTTAATAAACCAAATATTATTAGGGTCTCCAAGTTTCTTCAGTCTATCTGTTGCTTTAACTAATTCATGTTTGTGCCGCCAATATTCATCAGCAAAAAAATTTATAACAAAATCATTCATTTGAACATCATCAACATAAAAATAATCAATATCTCCATCTTTGTATTGTCCCAGCAGATTAAAACTTTTAATTTTTGGAATATCTTTTTCTTTTTCTTTTTTTATTTCTGTTTTATTCATTTGAACCAAAAAATTTTTTTTTCGTAAAATTATAATATATATATATTTTCAACAAAAAAAAATTTAAATAAAATAAAATATGATTATTTAATGATTTCTATTCCAAACTATATATTTTTGTATTAAATAATCGTAGAAGAGCGAAACAACAAGTCTACCATGCCCGATCCCAAAAGATTCATCGTATATATCGATAGAAGAAATTACCAAATCGCGAATGTCGAACCTTATATTAATTCTCAAATGATTGTAAAACGCATAAAAATAATGTGTAAGGATATCTTGAGTCTGATATAATTCCCATATATATTCATTGTCTATCAATTCACTGAATGCGACAATCGGTGTGATTTTAGTATATTTCTTAACCGCAGGCCATAATTTATCAATAAAAAGTTTTTGCCAAATTGACCACGAATGAACAAGGTATATCATCCAATTTGCCAATAATTTCAAAACTTGTAATTTTTGGAATATCTTCTTTGCTTTCCTTGTTTATCTCTTCTCGCATTTTTTATTTTTATTTTCTTTTTCTTTTTTCACATTGCAAATTTTATAATTAACTTTAAAAATTTTCATTCCTTCTATTAAAAAACAAATAACTTTTAGTGCTTCCAAAAAAAGAATCAATTGCTGCGACACAACTGCTTCCACTGCGATTGTAGTCATGAACTTCAAAATGCATTATGGCTTCTTCCACCAAACTATATCTAATTTCAAATGAAAAATCAAGTGTCGATGTAATGAATAAAATGATACCAGTGTCGGTTGGTATAATTCGCCATATCTGGTCTCCTGTTAACAGCACATCTAATTGATCGCAAGCAATTAAAAAATCATTATTGCCTTTCATCCATTCATCGTCTTTAAAACTAATATAAACATAATTGTTCATTAAGAAATCGGTTATGTACCAAGAGTTATCATTGTCATCAAATCCTATTACATTAAAACTAATAATTTTTGGAGGGCATTCTTTTTCATCTCTTTCTTTTATTCCACTCATCTTACACAAATTTCCCAAATTGCAAATTTTATAATTAACCTTTTTGATTGTTTATTAATTTTTAATTTTTTTTCCCCAATTTACTTCGCACTCCGCAATATATTTTCTTTCAATAAAAGTCTTCCGATACATTCCCATTTATATCTAGATAAAATCTCAATTTTTAAATATTTGAAATCCTTCCTCAATCCTAGTCTTAATATGGGAATTTTAAACAATCTAACACTTTCATTTTTCTTTATTTGTTCATCCACGTCCATGATGTTAAAACAAACGTACTTATCATTCGACTGTGACCATAAAACATCGTCATCAAACACTCTGGTTATTTCCCGCACAATTTCATTCATTGTAAATTTTAAATAATAACGATTGTGCAATTGTTGATCAAATTCGCTTTTACTAAATTTTCTTGTTAACATGAACGGAGAATTTTCATTTGTCCATGTCCAATTACCATTGATAGATTTAAAGTCTGCCAGACGATTTAAAATTTTATGATTTAATTCGTCACTGAAGGTTACAGGGTGAATATTTTCTTCTTCGTCTATAACATTTATCATTCTTTTTTTTTCGTATGCCTTGGATTAATATCAAAACAATAAATAAATAAATAAATAAATAAATAAATAAATAATAGGGAAGAAAAGAAAAAAGTAAGATGACGGAAGAAAAAAATAAGAAATTAGGAAAAACAATTTATTTACCAGTCAATGATTATTGTGCATTGTTAAATGAATCAATCACAAAATTTAATCAAGATGTGATGGATAAAGAGATGAAGAAGAGAGAAGAAGCAGAAGAACCAATCACTGACAATGATAAAAAATTTCCTTGGATTGATACATTGTCTGATCATTTACCTATTATTTTACATCATATTGATAACGATGACAATGGAACAGCAACAAAAGAAGAAAAGGATGGGGATGATGATGAGTACGAAGGAATAAAAATTGTTAGTTGGAATATTAATAATAAAAAACACGGAAAATGGTTACAAAAAACCGTAAAAAATGAAGAACAACGTTTATGGTGGATTGACCAACTTGTTAATCAGAATGAAGATGTCCAATTGTTAAGAGAAAAAATTATCGCTGAACTTGTTGTCGATATGATTAAAAAATACGACGTCGTTGCGTTACAAGAAGTGTCTGGTTCCTTTATTGATTACTTAAACACTAAAAACAATCTAACAAATAATTTCTTTAAGTTTGAATTGTCCCGTATTTCGTACTCTGATCCAGTCAAGAGAAAGATCGACAATTGCAATATGATTATTTATAATACTAGCCGATTCAGGATTGTCAATCAACATGTTCTTTTACCAGTCGAGTATGATTTTAAAAACGGCGAAAGGAAAGTCGGTCTCAATGCAACTAATTGTGTTTTATTGCAACACGTCCCATCAGGAAAAAGATATTATTTCGCTTCTGTTCATTTAAATTATAATTCTAAAGTTGATTATGTTAAAATCATCAACGAAATGGAAAGGAAGTATCCTATGTTTATTGCTGGTGATTTTAACAAAGGAGTTAGACATCCAATGAAATTTCAAGATAAACATATGAAAATTTATTCAAACGATTGCTTTAAGTTTCCTTCAATCACTCATTGCTATTCGTTTTCTTTTGCTATGAAAAATATTTATAATTTCTTACCGTACTCTCACGTCTGTCCCCTTTGTAATGTTGAATCTGAATATCATATGCTTGACAGATATGATCATATTGTGTACGTTTTACCAAATAAATAAGTTGAATAAAATTTTAAATTTAATTGATTATATTTTTATTTGTTTTTTATTTTTGATATTTAATTATTTCTTTTTAATTTATTTGGATTTTATTTTTTTTTTATTTTCATTTTTTATTTTTAAAATCAAAACAACAAAATATGAAAATTATTAAAATGTAAAAATAAAAGTAAAATGCAAAATTGAAATATAAAATTGAAGTATAAAATTGAAATTGAAATGTAAATTTGAAATATAAAAAGTAAAATGTAAATTTGAAATATAAAAAGTAAAATGTAAATTTGAAATATAAAATTGAAAGTTAATTATAAAAATTGAATTTTAAAAGTTTTTTTTGGAAATAATATTTTGTTTGGTTGTTTTTTTTTATTTTTTTTTTGGATGCAAGATACTTATCTCATTACATCATTATAATATTCTTCATCTTCCATCTTCTTCTTCTATTACATCATTTTCATCTCATTCTTATATTATAATCATCTGTTCGTCGTTCTATTACATCATAATTATAACTACAGATAAACTTTTTTTGGCGTTTCTCATCAACTTATATTTTCTTTGCGATATAGAGAAAGTTGAATTTGTATGATGAGAGTTCGAATGTTTTTTTCAGTGTTTGAATTCTATCCCAATTCATTTTACTACAAATGATTTATAAATTTTTTTTTTGGTAATCTTTCAAACATATTAATTGAAAAATTGAACAAATTCGAAATGGCAACACAATTACACTTTGGAAAAACGAATATAATGGTAAAAAAGGATTAGTGGAACGTAATTGTCATAAACATAACAAAATGGATGGCATTTGTTATTTCCTAATTCAGTTGCTTTTTTCTTGCGATAGAAAGTATCCCTGATTCATTATTAAAAATTAGAGGCATCTTTAAAAATAGGCTAAGTAATGTTTGTTTTTTTTTTGCATTAAGTTTTCTTGGACCAAAATTTCGATTTATGAAAAACCTCTAATTCAGCAATCTTTTTACTCATAACAAGTAGATTTATGATGTTATTTTGGTTATAAGACAATTAAACTTTCTCCGATATCTTTTTTTCGTTGAATGTGTTCTTAAATCATCAAACATCTGCGACACTTGCTCTTTTTCATGTTGACTTGGTAAATTTAAGTGAAGATGGATATGTAATTATCCCAATGACATCTCTTTTTTTAATACAAATGAGTTAATCTTCATGAATGTCGATATAATAAGGAAACATATGATTTTATATTATAACCGTTTCTAGAGTCAACAAAAGAAAAAAAAATTATATAAAATTTTGTTCTTTTCTTCCGTCTTTTTTTTTTGTCATCGCCAACGTAATCGTCAGTGATCAAAGTCATCATTACCGTCATGTAAGTGATATGTCGTCATCACCGAAATATTCATTACTTTATCGTCTCTCTCTCTCTGCTGAAAAGTCAATAACACCTGTTGCATTACAATCATTTCATCATTTTTACTTTATTATTTTTTTTTTGTTGGTGTTTATGGTTAAACTTTTCCATTCAGATTAATGAAAGCACGGAGTCTTAATTTATTCTGGAACCATCAAAAAGGAATCATCCTTTTAAATTAAATTGATAAATAAGGTTTTTTTTAGTTGGACTTGATAAATTTTTCCTTTTTTTTTATTCAATTGTTCTGTCAATTCTAAAAAAAACCTCATATCAATTGATTTAATGGTAAGTCAATGTTTGCATAGTAAAATGAGAGAATAATCAGCACCTTTCCTAAAAAAAAGTATAAGAGCAATATTGGTGTCAATGTCATTTTGCTTTTTTGTAACGCTTCAAGGAATCTGCCTGATTTATATTTTTTTTGTGTTTTGCTTGTAAATTTTAGGATCAGTGATAATTTTCACCATTCGAGTTATTGATATCTTGATAATAGTTTGAGTGCCAATGTAGGAATATGAATATGAGTATGAGTAGGGACAATATAAAAAAAAATAAAAAATAAAACTTGAATTGTAAATTTTATAATTAACTTTTAAACTTTATTATATATTTTGCAATTTAGTTTTTTTTATATTTCATTTTTTATTATTTTTATCAAAACATTCAAACACAAAAGTAAAGTTGAAAAATAAAAGTAAAACACAAAAGTAAAGTTGAAAAATAAAAGTAAAATACAAAAGTAAAGTTGAAGTTCGAAAAAAATGGAAGTTAAACAAAAGAGAATGAAGTTGGATAATAAAGTAGAAAAGAATGAGAATGAAAACAAAATGGATAACAAAGAAGAATCGAAAAATATTCTATTATCTTTACTCATCAACAATAATGAAAAGATTATTGACTTGAGTGAAATGGAAAACAGTAAAAAATTTATTGGATTGATTGATAAATTTGCAATTGGAATGTTTGAATTAAATAATAGCAATGATGTTGAAAAAGATTTGATGAAATTGCATAACAAACAAGAAAAAGATATTGAAAACGGATTTATTATTTATGTAAAGTTAACAAAGGAAAAGGTGTTATTATTTACGTTGGAGATGTTTTCTGAAATTGTCACTCTCTTATTATTTGAATCAAAGTTCGATGGCAAAAACAAAAGTGAAGTGTCGAAAGATGATATGTTGACGTTGATGAAATGGAAGAAAGAGATGGATGTGATGGAAAAAGTTCCTGATTTTTTATTGCAAGTAGCACAGTTGAAAAAGGGAGTGACTGTCCGAGACGTATTTCCACAAATGAAAACGTTTGAATTTATTAAATTTCAAAAGAGACTTGAATTGCATAATTTGAAATCAGATTCTTCTCCGTCAAATTGCATTTTTTCTAGTTGTTTTGGTTTATTGCAAAAAAGTGAATCGGGATATACAATAAGCGATGTAGTTGAAGATATTGCAAAATTGTACGGTAATGACATTCCTTTATCAAATTTATCTTTATTCATCATTATTTTAGCAATTGCTCCTCAAATGATCGATTCGTTCTTCAAGACTTTCCCATCTTACAAAAAAGCAATGGAAACTTGTAATTTCTTGAACTGCAAATTAACTATTTCAAGATTCGCTTTCGTCCGTCTTATTAAAGAAATCAAAAATCAAGAAAATGAAAAACATTTGAAGTTTATGAAGTACGAGGCTAAAGCACAATGCATGTCTGATGAAGTTAAATCTTTGGTTAGTTTATCCGACAAGACATTTAAATCTATCGATAACATCAGTAACAATAATAATAATAATAATAGTAATCAAATTTCTTCTTTTATGGGATTCTTCAAGATTGCATTTCCTTTCGATTCAATCGCTAAAGATGATTTTGAAAATACATTCAAGACAATTAAAAATGCAATTATGTCAAATGATGATGACGACGACGATGATGATGATGATGACAGTCGAGTTAAGAAAATGAAATTTAGCAATGATGAGAATGAAGAAAAAGATGAAAAAAGCAACTTTGACGATTTGATTGTTTACTGTCCAAACAACTTACTTGTCAATCATTGCAAAGAATTATTCGTCGATGTTCGTTACACACCACTTGTTTTAGATGATGCCAATATTGTGAAGATGAACAAACGGGTGTACATCGAAGATATTTGTGAATTTGGAAACGTCGTGAAGGTGATTACTAATTACAAGAAAAAGTTCAATCATTTCGATGGCTTTCATGGCTTGGTGTATCCAATCTTGACTCAAATGGCTACTTCGAATAATGCGTTAACATTCAAGAGGTTCATCGAAGTAATCTCGTACATGATTCATCCTCTCTTCTATGCCAAAGTCAAACCTTCCATTGATAAGTGTTCCACATTTGCAAAACACATGTTTTCGAACGAGTTGAAAGATTTGATATTATTTTTGTCCTGTTGCTTTTCCGAAGATATTGCAGATGAGACTGATGCGGACTTTCGAAAGATTGTGAAGGTGATGGCGTCGATGTTTGTTTTTTCCGTACTCGAAAACATCGACCTCTCTCTCGATTTTGACTTGCTGATCAACGAAGAGTCAAAGGAAAGAATCTTCCACGACGAAGAAGACAAGAAAAACAACAACATCCGTAAAGTTCTCATCGCTATTTCAAAAATATTGTCGATTCCTAATCCACCAAATGCTGATCTTATGATGGCTGCTTGCACGCACATATTCGAAAATTTTATCACCGTCGACTTAACCGAATTCGATTCGCACTCAGACGTCAGTAACTTGTTTTATAAATTATTGCAAAACGGCAGTCAGAATCTACCAAAAGATAACAAAATATACAATCATAGGAACAAAAGTAGTAGTAGAAGAAGTGCAGGACCGACAGAGGAAGTTTGTCGATTGTTTTTAAAGACTATCGGCCATTTCGAAAGATTCACTCACAACTTGGATTATCGCTCTTTTGAACTTCACTATGATGAAATGAAAACATGTGGTTTTGAAGACCCAGACATTCTTCTTAATCTTGATTTTCCTTTATTTCGTGCTTACAACGGAGCAGGTCGAACTTGTGGAGAATCACCAGCATCTTTCGTTATTTTACAATCTGAGATGGCTTGTGTCTCGAATAGTTACATCAACGGTGTGAAAGATTGCAACAAATTTATTCCAGATTCATTCTATGGATTTGACAACAACATTTTGACACTTATTTCATTTTTTGATTCAAATGAAATTGCAACTGTCTGCAATAACTTTCGCTTTTGGTTTCAGATTCATCAATAACTGCACAAATGTGAAAAAATTTTTTTTTTTTGCCAAGTTAAATTAAATAAAAAGATAAGACAAGAGATAAAGATAAGGTATGACTTCAATTAAATTATCAATAAAAGCAGGCGATTATGACATCGATACAAAATTAAGGGAATTTTATACAATCCATGAAACATTTTTCAATAAAAGAAATATAAATTCAAAAGATGATTTTGTTTACGTTATGAAATGGAATATTTTGAAAACAATAAATTCGAATGTAAATATAATTTTCAGTTTAGGCTTTTCCGTCGATTACATTAACAAACAAATATCTGGGTACGTGTACGAGAGCGATGAAGTAAATGACGTGCAGTTTGTAAACAATTTTAACAGTAACAAGGAAGGCGCTGCGATTCTGTACGCTTTGAATGTTGATGTCAGTGAGGTAAAGAATGATGTTGCCTTCAACGAAATATCATTGTTTGCAAAGTATTTATCTTCTATCGGAGCTTGGCCTGCTGACACACACGAACAAGAAGTGGTTGAATCAGGAAAAACTGTGTTTGTTTCAAGCAAAGATAGATACATCGCATTGTTCAGATCGTCGACGGTTCAGTCCATCCATTATCTTTTAATCAAGACTTCGTACTTTGACATCGCCGATAACGAAACGTTGTTCGCTCTCAGCAATTCGAATAATTCTTCAAAGTTATTGAATTGTATAAGACAGTACGCACCAAAGTTTTTCAAGAGGTTTATAACAACTAGAAAGACATTGAATATTTCAGAGTTATGGTCCACCACTTTCAACGATTGCATTTCAACTGAGAGAGGAATGTCGTACTACAACAATTGCTACAGAATCGATTGGGAAGGTCAATGTGTTCTACCTATCGTCGACATTGAAAATAGAACATTGTTCGTCCTCAGTGATGCCGACAATTTTTGGTCGATAAAAGATATGATGGAGCCTTCAAAGGAAAAGCAACAAAAATTGATTTCTTCGATGGCTACCAACTCAAAAACTTTAAATTTATCAAGATCATTTGATGACTTGGGAATATTCGAACTTCCAAAAAGAGGGATTAAACCAGATTTCACCGAAATGTTAACAAAAAAAGAAAATTTTAATTCCAATAATAATAACAATAATAATAATGATTCCGATGATGACAATGACGATTACGATTATGATAATAATAACAACAACAATAATAATAATAATAATGATATTCATGTTAATAACAATAATAATAATAATGATGATGATGATGAAAATAATGGAAATGATAAAGAAGATAAGATAGAAGCAATTCAACCGTACCAAGAAATTGTAAATCATAGTGGAGCAGTTTGGAGAGATAAAGAAATAACACCGACGATTGCAGATATTATGTTGTACGAGAAGAACTTGCCAACTGTTTCTCTTAAAGATGATATTTTAAATGATTTCATTCCAAAGTTTTTTGTTCAGGCTGCATTCCTATTGAATTGTGTTCATAATCCACCTTCTTATGTATTTGATGTTTCCGCAATCCAATTACTCAATATTCATTTTCTCTTCAATTCTCGCCAACTCGTTTGTCCTCATGATAACAAACAATTGTTTATTTTATGTGTCGATGAATTATTTTCTCATTCTCATACTCTTTCTTCAATTCAACAATCGGATGATTTAAAATATTTTACTTTTGATATTCATACTCTCCGTTCTGTTCATTAATCATTCATTAAACATTACCAAAATGCAAATTTATTAATTAACTTTTATTATTTTTTATATTTGTTTTTTTTCTTTTTTTTATTTTTTTTTATTTTTTTTTTTTTTTTTTTTTTTTTTTTTTTTTTTTTTTTTTTTTTTTTTTTTTTTTTTTTTTTTTTTTTTTTTTTTTTTTTTTTT
>Ga0187868_1000382_pt1 | contig 36953 bp, 33 predicted proteins | sample June2016WEW_13_4_FD_133014 | JGI IMG/M metagenome (GOLD analysis project Ga0187868, IMG submission 133014) | Peatland microbial communities from SPRUCE experiment site at the Marcell Experimental Forest, Minnesota, USA - June2016WEW_13_40 | ecosystem: Environmental > Terrestrial > Soil >... | reverse complement strand
TCTGTTTCGGGAAACTTTTCGCTATGCGGTAGCTGTGTGTGATGAGCCACGCGAACGATACCCTGTATATCCGTTCACCCGGAATTTACTCAGGTGGTCCGTACCGGACCCCGAAGCTGCGGCCGCCGAACCAGAGGCGAGAAAGCAGGTATTCCGCCAAGTTCGGGATCAAATAAGAAGTAGGGTGGAGGAATTAATTGAAACGACGAACCAACCTGCTAGCGCCCTCGCAAAGGCCCACGCCGCAGCTGCATGAAAACTTGTGGCGTTGCACAATCCGTCCGTTGACGGCGCGAGGGCAGGCATTCACAGACCTGTAACGAATCCGGGATAGACTGATGGTTTGCCTTAGTTGCAGGCCAAAATGCAAAACAGAAACCAGGAACTCCCGCAGCAGCTAATCCAGCAGCTCAACCTTCTCCGATCCGAGATGCTGCAACTCGAAGCCTCCGGCATGCTCGACTCTGCCGGCGTCCACGCCGACCACCGCGCGAGCGCCGTGAATCTGATCCACTATCTCGCGCTTCGCCGCCACGACATCCGCCAACTCCAAGCGCAACTCGCCTCGCTTGGTCTTTCGTCTCTCGGCCGCACCGAATCGCACGTCATCGGCGGCCTGCACGCCGTGATGAAGGTGCTCAATCAACTCGCCGGCTCCGCGGAGCCGCCCTTCGATCTTCCCGACGGTGCGCCCGCAATTGGCGACGGCGCTGCCCTGCTCGACAAGAATTCCGAAGTGCTGCTCGGTCCCGCGCCCGCGGGCCGCACGGTCCGCATCATGGTGACCATGCCTTCCGAAGCCGCTACCGACTACGATCTGGTCCGCGATCTCGTCCTTCACGGTATGGATTGCATGCGCATCAACTGTGCTCACGATGGCCCTGAGGCGTGGTCCGGAATGGTGCGCAACCTTCGTCGCGCTGAAAAAGAAACCGGCCGCCCCTGCAAAATCTCCATGGACCTCGCCGGCCCCAAGCTCCGCACGGGCCCCGTCGAGCATGGGCCTGCCGTGCTGAAATTTCGCCCGCAGCGCGACGACTTCGGCCGCGTCGTTTCTCCGGCGCGCATCTGGCTCACTCCCGGCTCGCAGCCCGAGCTCGCGCCTGCCAGGGCCGACGCCTCGATCCCTGTGCCGGCCGAATGGCTCGCGCAAATCAAGCCCGGCGACCGCGTCCGCTTTACCGACGCGCGCGGCGCATCGCGCTCCTTGAAGATTACCGGCGTCGACGGCAACAGCCGCTGGGCCGAATCGTCCCGCACCGCCTACATCACCCCCGGACTGGCGCTGGAGCTTACCCCTCGCGCTGGAAAGAAAATCGCGAAATCTCTGCGCCTCGCGAGCGTCGGTGCGATTCCTCCGAAGCCGCAGACGCTTCGGCTCGCCGTCGGCGATACGCTTGTCCTCACGCGCTCGCTCGATCCCGGTCAGCCCGCTAAATACGACAAGAAAAAACAGTTGATCAGCCCGGCGCGCATCGGCGTCACGCTGCCCGATTTTTTCGATTGCGTCCGCCCCGGCGAACCGATCTCGCTCGACGATGGCAAGATCGGCGGGATCGTCCGCACCGTCGCGCCGGAAAAGGTGGCCGTCGAAATAACGCGCGCGCGCCCCACGGGTGAAAAACTCGGCGCCGAGAAAGGCATCAACGTCCCCGACAGCCAGCTCAGCCTTTCGTCGCTCACGAAAGATGATCTCAAGGCGCTCCCGTTCGTCGTCAAGAACGCGGACATCGTCGGCTATTCCTTTGTACGCAAGGAAGCCGACGTGCGCGAGTTGCAGGCGCGCCTTGCCGATCTCGGCGGCGAAAATCTCGGCATCATTCTCAAGATTGAAACGCGCGAAGGCTTCGATCAACTGCCCTCGCTACTGCTCGCGGCCATGCGCAGCCGCGCCGTAGGAGTGATGATCGCGCGCGGCGACCTCGCGATCGAGTGCGGCTACCAGCGTCTCGCCGAAGTCCAGGAAGAAATTTTGTGGATCTGCGAGGCCGCGCACATGCCCGTGATCTGGGCGACGCAAGTGCTTGAATCGCTCGCCAAGACCGGAGTTCCGTCGCGCTCGGAAATCACCGACGCCGCGATGGGCGAGCGCGCCGAGTGCGTCATGCTCAACAAAGGCCCGTACATCGTCACCGCCGTCCGCATTCTCGACGATATTCTCCGCCGCATGCAGTCGCACCAGGAAAAGAAGCGCTCCATGCTCCGCAAGCTCCACGTAGCCTCCGCCTTCCGCGCCGGCGCCTCCGCCTAGCAGCGTGCATCCGTGGCGCCGCTCGATCCTTTTGGCATGGAGCCGCGGCCAAGGTAGTTTCCGTAGGGGCACGGCATGCCGTGCCCGGCGCACATCCTTGGCGTGATGCTGCCGATCCAGCGATCGTGCGCGTCGCCCCTAATGATGTTTCTCTGCGCCCTCTGCGTCTCTGCGGTGATGTATCTGCTTTTGCCTTCGTAGCGGCCGCCTTCAGGCGGGTGCCATTGGTTTTGCTTCGGGGACGATTGTGCAACCTGCCGCCGCGCGATATCCTTTCGAGCGCCCATGAATTCGACGACCAGCAAACTCGCGCTGCCTTTCGACCACGTCGAAGCCCACGCTCACCTTTCGCGCATCGATAAGCGCCTCGCACGCGTCATCTCGCGCGTCGGCGAATTCCAATTCAAGCTCGACGAATGCGATAGCGTCTACGAATCGCTCCTCGAAGCCATCACGCACCAGAGCATCGCGGGCAAAGCCGCGCAAGTTATCTTCGCGCGCATCATGGCGCTCGGCACCGACGGCCGCTGCCCCACGCCCGAGGAACTTCTGCGCGTGCGCAAGCCGAAGCTCCGCAAAGTGGGCCTCTCGCACGCGAAAATCGCCGCCGTCAGGGATCTCGCGCAGAAAACGATCGAGGGAGTGGTGCCCACCATCGAAGCCGCCGGGAAAATGTCCGACCAGGAACTTGTGGACCGCCTGATTTCCGTGCGCGGCATCGGCGCCTGGACTGTCGAGATGTTTCTGATCTTCCGCCTCGGCCGCCCGGACGTTCTCCCGATCCACGACTACGGCGTGCAAAAGGGCTTCGCCATCACCTACGGCAAGAAAAGCATCCCGAAGCCGCGCGAGCTTGCCGAATTCGGCGAACGCTGGCGCCCCTACCGCACGGTCGCAAGCTGGTACATGTGGCGCGCCGTCCAGCTCGCCGGCCCCGCCGCCCGCAAAATCACGAAACCCCGCCCTGCAAAGAAACGCGTCAGCCTGAAGAAACGAATCGTGAAGAAACGGACTGCTTAGCGGTTCAAAGTACGTTTGCGCCATGCGGGATTTTTTGGCGATTAGCGCTGGGTGCGGGTGTGTGTTTTCAATAATTTGCAGCGATTCTACTCGCCGCGTTTGGCGATTAGGATTTGAATCGGGCGGGTGGCTCGCTCTGTTGGAGGGAATACGTTTCGTCAGTTTCGCTCTCCTGCGATACGGTCGATTCCGACCGGGAGCCTCGACACTAGCCCAACTCACGATAAGGCATGGCGAGGACCGATTTCAATTGTGGAAGATACGGATACCGTACGCGCAAGATATAAATGAGATTATCGGGGCCGGAAGGCGGGTAAGGTCGCCAGGGAGTGTTTCAGACCGCACGTTCGCGTACGGTGAGAAATAGCGCGACCAAGCCTGCGATGAGGACGCCGCCCTCCAAATCCACCGATGCGCGATGCAACCGATCGAACTCCGCGCGCCGCGCGTCGCTGCTCGGCGTCGCCTCGACCGAACCCATCTGCGTCCGCAGCACCGCCATCCTCGGCATCACATAATCCTGCGACGCGATCGTCAGCACCGCCATCAGAATTACGCCCAACACCGCCGGCTCCATGAATGCCCGCAGCGACTTCACCATGGCCACCGACGCAATCACGAAAATCACCGCTGCGACCAGCCCCATCAGGTGCAGCCCTCCGAGCGTGAACCCCACCAGCAGCCCGGCCTCATCGCGATTCGTCAGCACCGCGAATGCACCCTGCGTCACCACCGCCACAAAATAAATGATCGCCCCGACCCACGTCCCCAGTGCGAGCACCCGAACAAACCGCCAAATTTGGCTCATCTCACATCCTTATCAGAAACGCGCACGCGACCTGGCATGGGACTCTATTTCCGCGAAAGCGACTGCTTGAAATGCAGAAAGCCGCAAAGAAATCCGAACGCAAAGATCAGCGCCGGTACAAGAGTGAAAACAACCGGGTGGCTATGCGCAAACGCGATGAAATCCCATCCGAATTCGGGAGGATTGTCGGACGCCTCATTCTTGAGCATAAGTGCACCGACAACCGGAAGAGCTACAAAAACTCCGATACCAATCGCTGCAGCCACGCTAGCGAATCCGACCAAAACGCTGCGGAGAATGACGTTGGACATCTCAGTCCTTCAGTGCGATCGCCGCACGGATCGCAATATCTACCCCATCATCAATCTGCAGCTAATCTAATCATGGTACTCGCAGGGCGCTTAGCGCGGAAGACTTCTTGGGCACACCTGCACAAATCACAGTTCAGGCAGCCAATCACTTAATGGCAGAATCAAATCGGGGCATGGTGGGCGACCAAGGACTTGAACCTTGGACCTCTCCCGTGTGAGGGGAGCGCTCTAACCACTGAGCTAGTCGCCCATAATCGTTTTGCGCGGCACAGGCACTCTTGCCTGTGCGGGCAACGGGGAACTCACTTTTTGTAGCAGAAGGCTGAGCCAATTGCAAACCGCGACCAACGCCACGACCGCCTCCGCCAGCAGCCGCCTCGCCGAGCTTCAGCACTCGATCGCGCGCGTGGTGAAGGGCAAAGAAGAAGTGATCCAGCTCGCGCTCACCACTCTTCTCGCGCGCGGCCACCTGCTGATCGAAGACGTTCCCGGCGTCGGCAAGACCACTCTCGCGCAGGCGCTCGCCCGCTCGTTCCACTGCTCGTTCCAGCGCATCCAGTTCACTTCGGACATGCTTCCGAGCGACGTGATTGGCGTCAGCGTCTACAATCCAGCCGCGCAGGAATTCGAATTCAAGCCCGGCCCGATCTTCGCCAACATCATCGTCGCCGACGAAATCAACCGCACCACGCCGAAAACGCAGTCCGCGCTGCTCGAGGCGATGAACGAATCGCAGATCACCGTCGATAATCACACGCATCCGCTGCCGCAGCCCTTCATGGTGCTCGCGACGCAGAATCCGATCGAGCATCACGGCACCTATCCGCTGCCCGAATCGCAGCTCGACCGCTTTCTGATGCGCATCCGTATGGGCTATCCCTCGCGCGCCAGCGAAAAGGAAATCATCCGCAATCATTCCGGCGTGGGCGGCGTCGACCAGATCGCGGCGCTCATGGACGCGACCGACGTCTCCGCGATGCAACAAGCCGCGTCACAGGTGAAAGTGGACGACAGCCTGCTCGATTACGCGCTCGAAATCGTCGAGCGCACGCGCCAGAGCGAACAGCTCAGCCTGGGCGTCAGCCCGCGCGGCGCCGTTATGCTTCATCGCGCGGCGCAAGCGCGCGCGTTTCTTGAGGGTCGCGACTACTGCCTGCCGGACGATTTCAAGCGCCTCATCATTCCCGTGTTCGCGCACCGCGTCGTCGTGAGTTCGCGCTACGTCTCGACGCAGAAGAAGTCCGAGCAGACCGACGCGATCCTTCGCGAAATCCTCGACACGACTCGCGTTCCACTCTGACAATGCGACTTTCCGTTTGGTTGTCATTCCGAGGAGTTCGCCGCAGGCGGACGACGAGGAATCTCTCTTCGATTCGCGCAGGAGCGCCGCCGAGGACTACACGCCCATGACGACGCAAGAGTCCACCCTTCAGCGCTGGTGGCAGGGCCGCGACCGTCCCGGCTGGCGCAATTTCGGCATCGCCATGCTGGCGCTTTCCGCGGCGCTCGTCGTCGCGCTTTTTTCCGCCGCCGCCGCGCAGGAAGGCCGCGTCCTGCTCGCGGGAATCACCACGATCATCGCCCTCGCCATCGCCGCATGGGTCGCGGTCGCGATCGTTCCGGCGCTCGCCAAGCGCACCAGCCTGCGCTGGCTCGCCTATCAAGTTGACTACCGCCTGACGCGCGACGGCACCATCTATCTCGCCGCGGTCTTCGTCCTCGTGCTCGCCGCGGTCAACACGGGCAACAATCTTCTCTTTCTGATTCTCGCCTGCCTGCTCGCCGGCATTCTCGTTTCCGGCGTGCTTTCGCGCGTGGTGCTCACCGGCATCGATCTCAAATTCGACATGCCCGAACACATCTTCGCCGAGCAGCCCGTGCTCGCCGAAATGGAGCTGCGCAACGAAAAACAGGCGTGGCCGTCGTTTTCGCTGCGCGTCGTTGGCGCGGGCAAAAGCGCCGCGTCCGAAATTCTCTCGCGCCCCGTCTTCTTTCCGTATATTCCGCGCATGAGCGCCGCGCGCCAGAAAGTCGAGCTTCGCTTCCCGCGCCGCGGCGTCTATCGGCAGGACGCCTTCGGCATTCGCACGCGCTTCCCCTTCGGCTTCTTCGAAAAAACGCGCCGCGTCGAATCCGATATCGAGATCACCGTGTATCCGCGCGTCGAGCCGACCGAGCAGTTCTACGAAGTCCTGCCGCTGCTTTCCGGCGAAATGGCCAGCCAATTCCGCGGACGCGGCCACGAACTGCACTCGCTGCGCGACTATCTGCCGACCGACAGCGCGCGCTACGTCGACTGGAAAGTCACCGCGAAGTCCGGCCGCCTGATGATTCGCGAATTCGCGCGCGAGGACGAGCGCCGCGTGATGCTCGTTCTCGATCCGTTTCTTGGCCCTCCGCGCGCCGATTTAGGCGAACTCGCCGCCGCCGAGCATACCGAGCGTTTCGAGCGCGCTGTTACGATGGCCGCCTGCATCGCCTGGCACTTCAACGAAATTCACTCCGTGATGCAGTTCCGCACCGATCGCTTCTCGACGCCCATGGCTCCCGCCGGCGAAATCATCTACGACACGCTCCGCGAGCTCGCGCTGATCCAGCCGCAAACGTCCGCCGCCGGCGGCGCATTTCTCGACGACCTCACCACCGAACGCGAAGTCTTCAAAATTATTCTTACCGCGCGACCCCAGCGCTCCATTCCCACCGCCCTCTGGTCCTCCTCCTACTTTCTCTTCATCGACCGCCTGTAATTTCCTTCACTGTCATTCCGAGCGCAGCGAGGAATCTCTCTTCATGCGACAATACCGCCCGCATGCCGCCGCAATTCACGCCTCGATCGCTCGCGCATTTCCAGCGCCGCCTCCTCGACTGGTTCCGCGCGCACCGCCGCGATCTTCCCTGGCGCGCCAGCCGCGATCCCTACCGCATCTGGATCGCGGAAATCATGCTGCAACAAACGCGCATCGCCGCCGTCCTACCCTACTACGACCGTTTCCTGAAAACTTTCCCCACCGTCGAATCTCTCGCTCGCGCCCGCGAGGAAAAAGTGTTGCGCCTGTGGTCCGGCCTCGGCTACTACAGCCGCGCTCGCAATCTTCATCGCGCCGCCAAGGAAATCGTCGCGCATCACGACGGCCAATTCCCGCGCACGCTCGACGCCGCCCTCGCGCTCCCCGGCATCGGACGCTACACCGCCGCTGCCGTCCTCAGCATCGCCTACGACGTTCCGCTCGCTGTCCTTGACGGCAACGCCGCGCGCGTTCTCGCGCGGCTCGGCGCGATCCGAGGCGATCTCCGCGCGCCGCGCCGCTGGCAGCAGCTCGCCGCGTCCGCGCGAAGCCTCCTCGCACTTACCGCGCCCGGCGACTGGAACCAGGCGCTCATGGAACTCGGTGAAACCGTCTGCACGCCGCAAACTCCCCGCTGCGGTGGGTGCCCGGTTTCGCGCTCGTGCCTCGCCCGCGCGCGCAATCTCACGCGCGAAATTCCCGCCGCGCGTCGCAAACGCGCGGCGGTCAAGATCCGCGTCGCCGCCGCCATTCTTCGCGACCCGCGCGGGCGCACGATCCTCGTCCGCGATCCCGGCGCGCACGACGACGTCCTCTTCTCGCGCATGTGGCAGTTCCCCGCCGTCGAGGTCGCTCATGATCCGCGAGCCGAACTCGAACGTCACGTTCGCGACGTTTTCGAGCTCGATGGCACTCCGCTTCACCTCGAGCCGCTTCCAGCCGCGCGCCACGGGGTCACATTTCGCAACATCACGCTCTTGCCGTTTCTCGCGCAGGTTCCGCGCCTTCCGAAGCGCCCTCGAACGCACGTCCTGCTGCTCGCTCGCCTCCGCGACCTGCCCGTCTCCAGCGCCACGCACAAAATCGCCGCGGCCCTCTCTCCGCAGTAAGCTGCACCATCCGTGTTCACACCCGGCCCATTAGCCCTTTCGCAGCGCGCCCGCGCGCCTCGCAACCGCCGCGCCACCGCCGGGTGCTAGCATCGTAGGAGCGCCATGTCTTCCGCCGCGCAATCAACGGCGCAGCCTCGACCCGAGCCTTTTGTCTCGCGCGACGGGCTGCCGGCCGTGCAACGCTACTTCGAGGTCTCGCTCTACCTGCTCGTCTCGACGGGCATCCTCGCCATTCTCTCGACTGGCAAGCTCGATCTTTTCTCGACGATCGCCGCGCCGGCCGCACTGATCTGGAAGGGCCTCCGCATCCATCGCGGACGCGGCCCGGAACTCTCTGCCCGCGTGGCCACCTGGTTTGTGCTCGCGTATTTTCTCTTTTTCCCGCTCGACCTGTGGGTACTCTCGCGCGGGATGGCCGAGAACGCGCCGAATCCGCCGCTCTACGCAGCGCTGCTCTCGAGCGTGCACCTGCTGCTCTTCGCCACGCTCGTCCGCCTCTACTCGGCGCGCACGAATCGCGACTACACGTTTCTCGCGGTCCTCGCGGTCGCGTCGATGCTGGCTTCGGCGATTCTCACGGTGGAGACAGGATTCCTCATCGCGCTCGCCGTTTTTCTGGTGCTATCCGTTTCGACGTTCGTGGCTCTCGAAATCCGCCGCAGCGCCGCCGGAGCGGTTTCGCCGCCTCTCGAAGCCAACTCGCCGATGGCACAGCGCTTGACGCGCGCGCTCGGCCTCACGTCGATTCTCGTGGCCGTGAGCGTGCTGCTCATCGGCGCCGTGATCTTTTTCATGATTCCGCGTTTCACCACGGGCTACCTGAGCGCGCTCAGCCTCCAGCCCAGCCTCATGACCGGCTTCAGCGACAACGTCACGCTCGGCGATATCGGCCAGCTCAAGCAGAACACCGCCGTCGTGATGCGCATCCGCATCGAGGGTGATCCCGCCCGCGCGCAGGACGTCCATTGGCGCGGCATCGTCCTCACAAATTTCGACGGAAGCCACTGGTCCACTCCCGTGCGGGACCAGACCATCCTCATGCCCGACGCGGAAAGCAGTTACCGGCTCGGCGCTCCCTCGCTCGCGCGCGGCCAGTTTTATCCGCTGCACTACACCGTGCTGATGGAGCCGATCGCCACCGACGCGATCTTTATCGCTCCGCGCGCCGAATTCGTGCGCGGACGCTTCGGCGACGACGTCAGCCGCCCCGACGGCTCGATCCGCCGCGGCTATCTGCTTCTCGACGAAACCGGCTCGCTCTTCAACTCTGTTCACAACAATTTCAAGATTCGCTACGAAGGGATTTCACGCCTCCCTCTCGTTCCCGCGGCCGACCTGCGCAAGGACTCGACCGGTTTCCCGGAGACCATCCTTTCGACCTACCTCCAGTTGCCGCCGATCGATCCACGCATCCAACAGCTCGCCGAACAAATCACGGCCGGCTCGAACAACGAGTACGACAAGGCCGCGAACATTCAGCGCTACCTGATCGCGCACTATTCCTACACGCTCGATCTTTCCGGCCCGCGCGTGGCCGATCCGCTCGCGAACTTTCTGTTCGTCCGCCGCTCCGGCCACTGCGAGTATTTCGCCTCGGCGATGACCGTGATGCTCCGCGCCATCGGCATCCCCGCGCGCTACGCCACGGGATTCCTGCCCGGCGAATACAACGACGTCGGCGGCGACTACATCATTCGCGAGAGCGACGCGCACACCTGGGTCGAAGTCTATTTCCCGGGCTACGGCTGGATGACGTTTGACCCCACGCCACCCGGAAATGACAACCACGCCGGCCTGCTCGCACGGATGGGGCTTTACTGGGACTGGTTCCAGTTTGCCTGGGGCGAATGGGTGATCAACTACGACTTCACGCACCAGTTGACGCTCGGCCAGAACATCCAGAAGTCCTCGCGCAGTTGGAGCGACCGCGTGCGCGATTCCTACCGCCATAGAGAACGAGCCACCATGCAATGGCTCCTGGCGCTCGATCGCAGGGTCGAAGCGTCGCGCTATTTTCTGCCGGGCGTGCTCGCCTTTCTCGTCGTGCTGCTCTTCGCGCTTCGCGGGCGCTCGATGATTCGCTACGCCGTCGCCCGCTGGAGCCTGCGCGCGCGCCGCGGCGGTAATCTGACCGCCTCACTCGCTGCTCTCGAGTACTCCGAAATGCTGCGCCTACTCGAAAGGAGCGGCTGGAAAAAATCTCCGTCGCAGACCGCGCTCGAATTCGCCGCCGCGATTCCCGCGGCCGATCTCTCCGCTCCCATCGCCCGTTTCACGGAGCTGTACCAGTCCGCGCGCTTCGGCGACCATCCCGCCCGCGTCGAGCAGATGTCCTCGCTCCTCCGCTCCATCCGCGACTCTTTGCGTTCCCGCAAGCCCGTGACGCAATGAATCGTCGCCTGTGGATTTTGCTGGCGGCCATCTTTGTCGCCGTGTTCGTCGTGTATCTCTTCCCCGCAATTCCGCAGAGCGAGGCGTACCACAATTTCGCTGATAAGCGCACGCTCCTCGGCATCGCGAATTGCCTCAACGTCATCTCGAACGCGCCTTTCCTCGTCGTCGGACTGGCTGGAATGGGTTTTGCGCTCCGCGACACGGCGGAACGCGGAAGCCGCTTCGTTGACTCGCTGGGACGCTGGCCCTACTTCGCATTTTTCGTTGGCGTGGCGCTGACGGCCTTCGGCTCCGCGTGGTATCACCTGCGCCCCAACGACCACACGCTCGTATGGGACCGCATCCCGATGGCGATCGGCTTCATGTCGCTCGCCGCGGCGCTCGTCGCCGAGCGAATCAACCTGGAGACCGGTGTGCGCCTCCTTCTGCCGCTGATCCTTCTTGGCATCGCCAGCGTGATCTACTGGGATGTGACGCAGGCGCGCGGCCACGGCGACCTGCGCCCCTACGCGATCGCGCAGTTCGGCTCGCTTCTTGTGCTGCTGCTGATCTTCGTCCTCTTCCCTGCCCGCTACACGCGCGGCGCCGACTTCGTCGTTTCGCTCGGCATCTACGGCCTTGCGAAAATTCTCGAAGCAGCCGACAAGCCCATCTTCGCACTCGGCAACGTCGTCAGCGGCCACACGCTCAAGCACATCTCCGCCGCCGTTTCCGCCTACTGGATTCTCCGCATGCTCCGGCTTCGCGCTCCATTCCGCGCCCATCCCGCATAGCGGGTCCTCGCTATCAAAAGTGATGCAACGAAACCAGTAGTTGGCGTTAAGATAAGCAAAGTCTGCTGAGCGCAATGTCCTACAAGAAGAAAATCTTGCTCGCCACGATGCTGACTTTCGTAGCGGCGCTGCTTTCGACAGCGGCGCCCGCGCAAGAACAAGAGCAGGAAGCGCCCGCAGCGCGAGCTCAAGGGTTCCCGGTCGGGCCACCTTCGCGCATCACCACGTTCACCGCCCAGCCCACCACCATCCAGCCCGGCCAGCCGGTCACTCTCACGTGGGCAGCGATCAACTCAGACAACATGTCCATCGATCAGTGCGTGGGAATTGTGCCAGCAAGAGGAAGCCGGCAAGTTTCGCCGAGCGCGACCACGACTTACACACTTTCCGCGAAAGGACGCGGCGGCAACGATAAACAGTCCGTCACGGTTACGGTACCGGGCACCACTCCGGCCGCTTCCGACGCTGGCTGCGCGGATGCGAAGGACAAGCCGATTCCTCGAATGGGCGATCACCCGGATCTCTCGGGCGTTTACATCGGCGGCTTCGGCATTGTTCCGATGGAAAAGATCACGCTCAAGCCGGGCGCGGAACATTTCAAAATGACGGCGCAAGAACTCGAGCTTGGCGCGACGGTCACTTGCCTTCCGCCGGGCGTGCCGGTCGCAACCATGTGGCCCTATCCTCTGCAGATCGTGCAAAAGCCGGGGCTCGTCGTGATTCTCTACGAGGCGTATCCGATGTTTCGCGTGATCCCGACCGATGGGCGTCCGCATCCGGATGACCTCGATCCCACGTATATGGGCAATTCCGTGGGGCACTGGGAGGGCGACACGCTCGTCGTGGACGTGACCGGCTTCAACGACAAAACGGTGGTCGCCGACTATCACCATTCGACTGCGTTTCACGTGGTCGAGCGCTATCGCCGAACTTCATACGACACGCTCAGCTACGTGGCCACGATCGATGACCCGAACGTCTTCGCAGCGCCCTGGCAGTATGGCGGGCCTTTGCGCCTCCATCCCGAGTGGGACCTGCAAGAGTACGTCTGCGAGGAGAACAACAAGAACTATCAGGAATTGCTGGTTCCCAAGAAATAGCACAACCCGCACCCGGCAGACCCCGCTGAACTCGTTCGCATCTCGAAGCATCAACTCGTTCGCAATGGCAACAACAACTCGTATCGGATAACAGGCAATTTTTGGCGCTAAAGAGCGCTTAGGAGCGCTTAAAAGCCATAATTATGCAGTTTTTCGCAATTTCGCGTCCGGGTCGCGATCAACGCATTCCCGAAGTCCGGTTTCGCGAGCGGCGATCCGTTCTGCGCTGGTTTTCGACTGATTTCTGCCCAACGTCCTTGACAATCCTCCGCCCACGGGACACGATTCAGCGCGGCAAATTTTTCGCCGCCTTTTTCATCACATGACCACTCGCCACCGCATGCTGCTCGCGCTGATTCTTCTCACCGCCGTCGTGCTCGGCGGCACGCTCGGCTTTCACATCATCGAAGGCTGGTCGTTGTTCGACGGGTTCTACATGACCCTCACAACGATGACTATGATCGGTCACGGCGAAGCTCATCCGCTCTCGCACTCCGGGCGCATTTTCAATTCGTTCATGATCGTGGCCGCGGTGCTCGCTGGCGGCTTCGTGATTGCCACGTTCTCGCAGACGTTGTTAGAATTCGAATTCGGCAAGGCCCTCGGGCGCCGCCGCATGGAACGCGAACTCGCAAAACTTTCCGGGCATTACATCATCTGCGGCGCGGGCCGCGTGGGGCGGACCGTCACGCGCCAGCTTCGCGCGCACGGCGAAACCTGCGTTGTGATCGATCGCGATCCCAATCGCGCGCGCTGGGCCGAAGAAGAAAAAATTCCGGTCATCATCGGAAATGCGTCGAGCGAGGAAATCCTTCAGAAGGCGCACATCGACACCGCGCGCGGGTTCGTCTCCGCCGTCAGCTCCGATCCCGAAAACCTCTACATCGTGCTGACGGCTCGGGGATTCCGCCCCGATTTGAAAATCATCGCGCGCGCCAGCGAAGAGGAAGCCACTTCAAAACTCCTGCGCGCGGGTGCGTCGCAGGTGCTCTCGCCCTACCATTTCATCGGACATCGCATCGCGCAGCTGCTGCTCCGCCCGAACGTTCTCGATTTCGTCGACGCGGCGTTCGGCCGCGAGCGCCTGGACTTCGAAATTGGCGAGGTGCAAATCGCCGCAGCCTCGAGCCTCGTTGGAAAAACTCTGGCCGATCCCGCGATTCCGCGGGATGCCGGCGTCATCGTGCTCGCGCTGAAAGGCACCGACGGAAAAATGACATTCAATCCCCCGCCCGAATCCGTCATCCGCGCCGACGACTGCCTCATCGTCATCGGCAAGGACGAGCAGCTTCGCCGCCTCGAATCCCTCGCCTCCTAACACTCGCCCTCCGACACTTACGAGCGTCATGATATAGTCTTGCGCGTAAATTGCTATTGAGGATACCCCCGGCCATCCTCAACAGGAGGGTGTCTATGTCCGTCGAAGAAAACATTGCTCTGATGCGGCGGTGGTTCAAGGAAGTTTGGAACGAGGGGCGCGTCCAGACCATTTACGAACTGCTGTCTGAAGATGTGATTGGCGTCGGGCAGGACGTGCCAGGCGTCGAAATCCACAAGCCTTCCGATTTCGTGACGTTCTACAATCGACTTCGCGGCGCGTTTCCGGACATGAAGATCGCCATCGAAGACGCGTTCGGAGCGGGCGACAAAGTTGCGGTCCGCTGGTCCGCCGCAATGACTCACACCGGCGACCACCTCGGCATCCCGGCGTCGAACCGAAAGGTCTGGATCACAGGCATCACGATTGCGCGCATCGAGAACGGCAAGATCGTCCAAGGCTGGGACAGTTGGGACCAGCTATCTCTGATGCAGCAAATCTCGGCCGCCGCCGCTTCCGCGCGCTAGGGCCGGGCTGTGGGTCAACTGTGCGGCCCCACTGAGCTATTGGAGCGAGCTCCCACCCTCTGCTGGGCAAAGGATTGGGGCATCCGGCTGATGGCCCTCGTCCTCCCCCTGGACGACGTGTCAAATTGCTTTCTGAGGCTCCAAGCCCCACTTGATGCCGGCCCACACGCGCTCGTGCAAGAAATAGGCAACGGTGGTGTAGATGTTGCTGATAATCATAAATGCCGCTGCCGTCATCACTTTGCCCGTTAGCAAGTAGATCACCAGGAAATCGAGGCAGACGATGATGGCGCGGTACGTGATGGCTTTGACAATGGAGCGCTTTCTGCTTGCACGACTCTGCATGGTCACCTCTCGTTTCGGTCTCCTGCCTAGTATCCATGAATCGACATTACCGGGTAATCTGCTTTGAAAACGGACTGTAAGAGCTAGCGAAAGACGGCGACCCGACCACGTTTTTGTATAACGGCGAATGGGAAGAAAGTGGCGCGCCCGGCGACGGGGGTAAATGATTTGCTACGTGGGGCGGGAGGCGAGTATATAGTCAGTTCAGTACTACACTTGATTCTTGCGGTGCGGTCGGATACAACTGCGTTCGAATCGTTCGGGATCTCTCAGGGGAGCCGATGAGCCAACCTGACAAAACGCACCCTGGGAATCGCAAGTCCGAATCATCTCTCGCCGCAAGATCGCTCCGGTGGCTCAGTCTAATTCCCTTTCTTCGCGCATCCATCCTGGCGCTGCTCTGCCTGGCGGTCGCCGCGCAACTGCGCGCGGACACGATTTCAGGCACGGTGAAAGACCCTTCCGGCCTGGTCGTCGCCGGTGCGCGCGTCGAAATCACGGGCGGCAATCTGACGCAGCCGCTCGTCCTCACGTCCGACGACTCCGGCAAATTCGCCGCGCCGAATCTCACTGCCGGACAATATTCGGTCCGCGTCGTGAAGGACGGCTTCGACGATCTCATCACGCCGGTCAACTTGCGCGGCACGGCCGATCTCGCGCTGAGCCTGACGCTCGCCGCGCAGCAGACGCGCGTCACCGTGACCGCAACGAGCACAGGGTTCGCGAATTCGGACGCCGCCTACAAGCAACTGCGCGACGTCGGATTGGGCGACACCTACCGCGTCGAGAATTACACGATGAATTTGGACGTGGGAAGCTTCGAGTTCAAGTCCGGAACGATTACGCTGCTGGGCCTCGTGAACAATTGCGAGACGGGCGCGATTTTCGTCGGGCAAGGACACTTCACGCTGAGGCCGCCCGGCGGGCTCGACACGCGCGAGATGGTCCGGCGCAGCGGCGGGAGTCCGACCGCCGAGGAAGACTTCACCGAAGTCGTATTTCGTTTCACGAACAGCCTTTATCCGCAAGTCGCCAAGGCGCTGAGCGCCAAAAATGACACGCCGGGCCAAGCTGCGTCCGCGCTTCAGAATTGGAAAAATAACGTTCGCCATCGCCATGAAGTTCCGGAAGGATTCACGCAGGCGATCCTCGAAGACGAAACGATCGACAACGTGGACGCCGATGTGCTCGCCTCGGTTTACAATCCGAAACATCCTCCGTTTATCAACGCCTACATGCGCGGCTCGCCGCACAAGGACTTGCGATTTTTCATTCGCGTGCGCGTGGGCGCGGTCCCGCAACTCGATTCACCCGAGGAAGTGGCGCTCATCAATTGCAACGGCGGAGGAATGGACGACGGCGTGTGGTACTCCGAGCACCTTGCATCCGAGCTGAACGCCCACACCGCGAATTCGCGCGAGGACCGGCGGCTTTTTGCCACGCACTGCTACACCATCGAAACCGACATCGCCAAGAACGATCACCTTTATAGCCGCGCCACGATCACGTTTGAGCCGCTCGTCCCCGGCGAGCGAGTGATGAAATTCGGGCTGCTCCCCACGCTGCGCGTTACGCGGGTCACCGACGAGAACGGCAAGGACCTGCACTACATCCAGGAAAACAGAAAGGAAGACGGCTCGTTCTACGCGATTCTCGACGCGGCGCCGGAGATGGGGAAGGAACACTCCATCACGGTCGAGTACGTGGGCGACAAAGTGCTGGCCGACGCGGGGAACGGAAGCTACTACGTTGGCGCGCGCGAATCTTGGTATCCGAACCTGAACGGCTTCGGCGAAAAGGCGCTCTACGATCTCACGTTCAAAGTGCCGCACTCGAATGTGGTGATCAGCGTCGGCAAACTCGAAGGAGAATCGACGGAAGCCAATTTTGCGGTGACGCACTGGGTGACGCCGGTGCCGGTGGCGGTCGCGGGCTTCAACTACGGCCAATACAAGAAGATCGATTACCCCGACACGATCACGCACTACGACATCTCCGGATATTATTTGGAAGAGTTGCCCGACACCCTGAAACCGTATGAAACCAACCCGAATGCGGGCGGGATGTCACCATTGAGCGGCATGAACTCACTCGGGATGACGAAGTACGCGCTCGATCAAACACGCGCGCAGATGCAATTGTTGACGTTTTATTTCGGCAAGGCTCCCTACGACCACGTGGACATCACCGAACAGCCGAATTTCAATTTCGGGCAATCGTGGCCCAATCTAGTCTACCTGCCGATTTCAGCGTACATCGACTCGACGCAACGGTGGCTGCTGTTTGGCCGCATCGACACGAAGTTTACGGGCTTCGTCCGCGAAGTGACGCCGCACGAGGTGGCGCACCAGTGGTTCGGCCACGGCGTGGGGTGGGCGTCCTATCACGATCAGTGGCTCTCGGAAGGCTTTGCGGAATTTTCCGCGGGATTATTTCTGGAGCAGGCTGTGGGACCGAAGTGGCAGAAGGACTACCTCGATTTCTGGGAACGGCAGCGCACCCGCATCCTTGAAAAAAACAATTTCGGCGTTTCACCGAACGACGCCGGCCCTGTGTGGATGGGAGAGCGGCTGGTTTCTCCGCGTACCGGAGATGCGTATCAGGGCGTCACCTATTCGAAGGGCGCATATGTGCTGCTGATGCTGCGGTCGCTGATGTACGACGATCCAGGCGCAAACAAGAACCGGGATCAGGCGTTCATCGACATGATGCACGATTTCATGGAGAGCCACCGCGACGCGCCCGCTTCGACCGAGTCGTTCAAGGCCGTCGTCGAGAAGCATATGACCAAGCAGCTTGACCTGCAGAACAATGGCCGCCTCGATTGGTTCTTCAACGAGTGGGTGTACGGCACACAGGTGCCGCGCTATCAATTCAAATATGACTTGCAGCCGGCCGAGGGAGGCAAGTTCAGAGTGCGCGCCGAAGTCACGCAAAGCGAAGTGGACGACCATTTCGCGATGTTCGTGCCGGTGTTCGCCGATTTTGGAAACGGGATGGTGCGGCTCGGCCAGGTGGAGATGGTCGGAAATTCCACGCGGACCATCGATTTCGTTCTGGATAAGCAGCCCAAAAAGGTCGAACTAAACGCCTTCAAGGATGTTCTCCAGCGCTGAGGTATCCACACGGCTTTCACCTTTGGCTGAAATTTCGAGAGAGTAGTTCGCGCGGGTGACGGTTCATCGCGGCAGGGCATGCTAGAATTGATCGTTTGCAAGCAGCACTGAGGACCGCGCCGAGATGCCGAAGGTTGGATTCGTAAGCCTGGGATGCCCGAAGAACCTCGTGGACAGTGAGGTGATGATGGGCACGCTCGCGCGCGCGGGCTACGAAATCACGCCGCGCGCGGACGAGGCGGACGTGCTCGTCGTGAATACGTGCAGCTTCATCGCGCCCGCGCAGCAGGAGTCGGTGAACTCGATTCTCGAAATGGCCGAGTACAAGAAATTCGGCCGCGCGCAAAAACTGATCGTCGCGGGATGCATGGTGGAGCGATACCGCAACGAAATCCGCGAGCAGATTCCCGAAGTCGATGCCGTGATCGGCACCGGCGAAGTCGAGAAAATCCTCGAGGTGTGCGAGGGCCGGATGCGCCCGGACGCGGACGCGAATTCCGCTGGGATACCCACGTATCTTTATCACGACCTCACGCCGCGCATTCTCTCGACAGCGCGCCACACCGCATATATCAAGATCAACGAGGGTTGCGACCATCCCTGCACGTTTTGCGTGATCCCGCAGCTTCGTGGAAAATTCCGCAGCCGGCGATTTGAATCCGTCGTGCGCGAGGCCGAAAATCTTGCGGCCGCGGGCGTGCGCGAAATCAATCTGATCGGGCAGGACACGACCTACTACGGCGAAGATTTGGGCATTCGCGACGGGCTTCCGACGCTGCTTGAGCGGCTCGCGCAAGTCGAAGACCTGAGCTGGATCCGATTTCTCTACTGCTATCCGAACCGCATCACGCAGAAATTGCTCGACACGATCGCCGCGCATCCGCGCCTCGCGAAGTATCTCGACGTGCCGCTGCAGCACGCCAGCCGCAGCGTCCTCGCGCGCATGAAGCGCGGCTCGAATGCGGACGCATTCTTGAAAACGCTGGAAAAAGTTCGCAAGACGATTCCCGGAGTTTCGATCCGCACGTCGTTCATCGTCGGCTTCCCCGGCGAAACCGAGAAGGATTTTCGCGAGCTGTGCGATTTCGTGCGCGCCGCCGAATTCGACTGGATGGGCGTTTTCTCCTACTCGGACGAAGATGCCGCTAAGAGTTTTTCGCTCGAGAATAAAGTGGACGCGAAGACGATTGCGCGCCGCAAGAACGCGCTGATGTCGCTGCAGAAGACGATTTCGCGGCGCAAGCAGCGCCGGCGCGTCGGCGAGCGCCTGCAAGTAATGCTGGAAGGCCCGTCGAAGGATACCGATCTGATCTGGGAGGCGCGGCACGAAGGCATGGCTCCCGATATCGACGGCAAGATTTTCATCACCGAGTTCGGGGGCGTCACCGACGCCGTGCAGCTTCCCGCGCCCGGCACGCTCGCCACGCTCGAAGTAACCGAAGCGAAGGATTACGATCTCATCGGCCGCGTCGTCGAGTTCGCGGCTCCGCCGGACGCCGCAAGAATCCCGCCGACCGCCAAAACGTTTTTCCCCATTCTCGCATCGCGCTAAGAAGCAACAATTTGACGGGTTGCGCTCGCGGCGATGTGTGTATAATCCCGGCAAATGAGCGTTACAAAAACCGATCGGCGAACTGTGCCCGTGCCGGAACCGGACCTGACACCGGACGCGATGATCCAGCGGGCGATCGCGCTCCAGCCGCTGCTTCGCTCCGAACAGGATGCAACCGAGCGCCGGGGATACCACTCGGAGGCGATTCACGAGGAATTCCGGAAGGCGGGCTTCTATCGCTGTCTTCAGCCGCGGCGCTTTGGCGGCTATGAGTTCGACCTGAAGACCTACTATCGCCTCGGCATCGAGATCGCGCGCGGCGACCCTTCTGTTTCCTGGTGCTTGATCGTCGGCGCGGGCCACTCGTTGATGCTCGGCTCTTACTTCTCGGAAGAGGCGCAGGCGGACGGCTTCGGCCCCAACGGCGATTTTTCGGCTCCCTCAGTGGCAGCGCCGAACGGAACGGCGACGCCTGCCGACGGCGGCTGGCTGGTGAAAGGCAAGTGGGGCTACGCGTCCGGCGCTCCGTACGCGACGCACTTCATGCCGAGCGTGCTGATCCTTGAAAAACCGGACGAGCCGTGTGCGGGAATCGCGCTGGTTCCGCGGTCGCAATGGAAAATGCTCGATGATTGGGGCGCGATTCTCGGCATGCGCGGCAGCGGGTCGAACTCGATCGTCATCGAAGGCGCGCGCGTGCCCAAAAGCCACGTGATCCCTTTGGACATGCTCAACATCGATATTTCGCGCGGAACTCCCGGCTTCCAGCTGCATGGCAACCCGATGTACGCAGGGCGGTGCCTCTCATTTTTCCACGCGGAGCTTGTTTCGGTTCTCGTGGGGCTGGGCTACGCGGCGATCGACGAGTACGAAAAAATCATTCGCACGAAATCCACGCTCTATCCCCCGATGATTCCGCGGTATTTGCATCACGACTATCAGCGCTACCTCGGGCTGGCGCTCGGAATGATGAACGCGGCCAAACGGCTCGTGCTGAACGCGGGCGAGGTCTACATGGAGTATTGCCGGCGGGGACTCGAAGGCGGCCAGCCGTTCACCTTGGAAGAGGACCTCGAGCTGGTCGCGAGCCTCGAGCACGGCGGACGGCTCGTATGGGAAGCCGTGGAAATGCTGTTCCGCACGGCGACTTCGAGCGCCGCGAAAGACGGCGAACGCATGCAGCGCTACTATCGCGACGCTTCGATCTATCGCGGGCACCTTTCAGCGCAGTACGAAATGGTCGCGCAACGTCTCGCTCTCGTCCACCTGGGACTCGAACACGGAGTCTCGACCGAAGACCGCGGCGCGCCTGCACCGACCCGCGATCCGAAGAAATAGCGACGTTCCGTCCATGTAACCATTCGCGAGAGATGAAAGGCCTGCGGCAGATAGCTTACGAGTAGGCGACGATCCATCCGCGATCCGCGCATGGCTTCTCAGAACCGGGCTTCTGGCTAACATAGAACCAATTGTGTGTTCGACGCCTGAGGGGCCCCGAGGGTACCACGGAGTTTCGTGCCCGCTGACGGTCACGGGCCTCGGGCAATTCAACGTCAAAGATGGCCTTGATCAAGAACGCGAAGGTGACCGGGGGCACCAGCCTGATGTAAGATGCGCTTCGGTCGGCCAAGCAACATACGATCTGGTAGGAAGTTCACCTTTGGGGGCCATTACTGGACAACAAAATTTGAGGAGGTAAACAATCATGGATAGACGAAAGATGTTGGCGCTCTTAGGCATGAGCCCGGCGCTCGCCGCCGGTTCTCCAGCCTACGCACGGACAGCTCCGAAAGCTGTCCCGGAGGTTCCCTCTGGAGACGGAACCAGCGAAGGGTTGATCACGGTGATGAACCCTGCAATAGCCGGCAAGCTGGCAACCCGGGTTCCTCTAGTACCTCCGCTCGATACTCTTCAAGGCAAAACAATCTACATGATCAATCTTTCCTGGGAGGGTCCGGATGCCGCGAACTACTTCTATGGAGCGATGACGGAGTGGCTTGACAAGCATTATTCCGGCGTCAAAACAGTAGTGAAAGTCACGGCCGAGGGCATGTTCGGCAGCGATCCCTCCATCTTGAAGGAGATCACTGCCAGCAAGGCCGACGCAGCTATTGTCGGCGTCGCTGGTTGAAACGGCTGCTGCGCGGCCGTCGGCCGCTGGGCAAAGCAGATCGAGATGCAGTGCAAGATCCCCGCCATTGGAATTGCCTCCTCCAACATCGTGCACTACGCAACGGGCTACAATTTCAAATACAACAACGGCATGCCGATCCGTTACGTCTCCGTGCCGTTTCCTTTTACAGGGCAGCCGCGCGCCGTCGACGTGGGATATGTGACTGGTAAGGACATGCTCACCGGTCAGCCGTTGATGACCGCCGTGATTAACGCGCTGACCAGTCCTCTCACGGCCGAGGAAAAGATATCGGGAGCGCCGCCCGAGGAGGCGGTCGAGCCGAGGTTCCTTTCGCCCGACTCCGAGGACAACCTGCGGCGCCTGTTTGACGACAAGGAATGGACCGATTTCAACTCGATCATTCTTCCCACTGAAAAGCGTGTCACCGCGATGCTCAAGGGCACCAGCCACAAGCCCGACGAGGTGATCAAGACAATCAATATCACCGGCGGCGCGCGGCAACTCACCGTGGAGAAAGTCGCCATCAACGCCGTGATGGCCGGAGCCAGTCCTGAACACTTCCCGGTGATCCTGGCGCTCGCGACGCAAGCGCCCTTCGGCAACTCCACCAGCTCGATGGCGAATATGGTCGTGGTCAGTGGACCGATCCGCAATCGGCTCAAATTCAATTGCGGGACGAATGCCATGGGTCCGTACAACAGATCGAATGCAGTCGTCGGCCGTGCCTTCACGTTGATGTCCAAGACGGCCGGCGATCTCCGCAACGATGTCAATGCCTGGGAGACCCTGGGCAACACCATGCAATACAACAATATGTGCTATGGCGAAAACGAGGAGGCGTTGCCCGAGGGCTGGGATCCTCTGCACGTTGAAATGGGCTTCAAGCCCACCGACAGCGTCCTTACGGTGGGAACGGGCTGGAGCAGCATTGCCAGCGTTGGTGCCAGCCAGAGTATCTACCCAACCCATTTCTTGATGCGCGACTACATGAGCTCGTTTTGCGCATCGGGCTCAGCCGCCACCATCGTGATGGATCCTACCGTGGCGGGGCTGCTCAAAGACGTTCATGGATTCAAGACCAAGGCCCAGTTGAGTGAGTGGTTTTCCCGGAATGTGACGAAGACGAACGCGTCATATTGGGGAAATGGCGTCATTCAAAGCACCGCCGTTCCGTTTGCTCTGCAGGGGCTTGAGCCTTATGCAAGCTGGAGAAAACTGCCGGACGACGCCCTCATCAAACCATTCACCAACCCCAAGGCCATCCACGTGGTCGTGGCGGGCGGAAAAGTTCAGACCATGTGGTTCGTCACTGATTTCGGCATCCGCCGGGGAGTGCTGATTGACGATTGGGCGTAGAATTGAATTGAACTGAATTGATCGACGGTGGCGCGGGGCGCAAGCCCCGCGCCTGCCGCAGTAGGAAGTGCATATGAAGCCTCAATTCTTTGCGGTCTTTCTGCTCGGAACGCTCATGCTGATGCCGGCGGCGCTTTCCTCCCGCGCCTTGCCAAAGTATCCGCAGCAGGCGCCTTCCGCAAAAACCGGCCAGGGCGCGTCCGCGAAAGACAATGAACCCTTTCCACAGGTGCCGCGCATCACTGGCGAGGAGGTCGAGCGCCTGGCGAAGGACAAGGGAAACGTCGTGCTCGTGGATACGGACGATTCCGAGGCTTACGCCGCCGAGCACATCAAGGGAGCCGTGAACATTGCCTATGATCCCACGGTCGATGCCCGCGAACAGGATCAGTCGCTCAGTGCATTGCCTGGCGACAAGTTGATTGTCTTCTACTGCAATTGTCCCCACGAAGAAGATAGTGCGCCGATGGTGCTGGAGATGTGGGAACTCGGTTACGACCACGACAAGGTGAAAGCATTGAAGGGCGGCCTCACTCGATGGGAACAGTTGCACTACCCTCTTGCTGGCACGGATGTGGACACAGCTCAAGAAAAGGGAAACTGAGTCAACTTTCCCTCCCTCACAAATCTCATCCTCTCCAAGCTGTCCATACCGTCGCCAGGATCGGGAGCACTCTATATCGTGCGGAATATCGAACTCGCGTTGCCCGGCATGGCGCAGAGCACAGCGTACCTGCGCGCTCCGTTCGCCAGCGCGGAAGCGCCGAAAGCTCGGACCAAGAAAATGAACAAAGTTTGATTTCGAGCGGGTGACGCCGCACTCGGAAGTGATTCACCTGGCTGCAGACGCTCCTTCGGGGAGCTCATCCGCTAGGCGCGCCACCCCGCAGCGATCTAAGGATATACAAGCCAAGTGCACGCTTTTGATTCGTCCGGGGACCAGTGTGATTTACGAGACGGCCTCGGCGCGCAATGCTGTGGCTAAGGCGTAGCCGGCGTGTGATCCAGCTCACATCTTCTAGTAATAGCGGTCACCGAGGGCGAGGCAAGCCCATGGGAATATTGCCGTGGCAATTGGGGTCCACGAAGGTGACGCGCCCCGAGGGAGGCGACAATGGTAGGAATACCAACTGCGGTGACTTATATGTTGATCGTGTGCGGCATAACCACGGCTATCCTGGCGATCCTGGTGATTTACGGAAATGCGCTTTCATCGAGAGAAGGAGACCAACTGTACCTCAATAAGGCTGAACAAAGCATGATGGCCTCCGAGCAACAGGTGCTTGTCGGGAAGATGGATCGCCTGAAGAAGGTGATCGTCGTCCTGGCGGTGATTGCGGGCACTTTGGTGGTAACGAGCTTCTGCACCTGGCTCTGGATCGGGCTCACGAGATAGAGCGATCACGTTTTAGTCCGTGGTTCCAGCCCGGCCGGAGAAGATGTGGCGCGATGCAGCGAACGTCGCGCCCGGAGCAGTTCACCGAGCGGCAAAAACCCATTCAACTAAGTAGCCCACCTGCCTGAGTGAGGCTTGCTGCGCATCGATGGCCTTTGCGGTATGCTCATTCAATGAAGCGGCAGTGCCCAATCTGCAAGAAACCCACGGACTCCGAGGCCGACGCGGACTTTCCCTTTTGCAGCGAGCGATGTCGTCTGCTCGATCTGGGCAACTGGTCGAGCGAGAAGTACGTGATCAGCGAGCCGGCGTTCGACGAGTCCATGTTCGAGGACATTGATCCGGATGCGCCGCAGTCGGACGCGGACGGCCAGGAATGAGCGCGAGCGCCGAGCCACAGGCGTCCGCTGGTGATTCGCCGACCGCTGCTGCCGCGCGCAAGCCGCGATTTGCGCTGTTCGTCGCCACGGCCTGCGGCCTTGGCTATCTTCCGAAAGCACCGGGCACGTGGGGCTCTCTGGGCGGTCTACTCATTGCGATGCTTCCCGTCTGGATATGGCTTTTCACTGATGTGCATTTTAACGGTGCTTCGGCGTCGATCCTGGGACGCGCGATCGATCCGCTGTTGTGTGTCCAGTGCCTGGTGGCAATCGCAGTCGCGACCATCGGGGTCTGGAGCGCCGATCGCGCAGCGAGCTTTTGGGGACAGAAAGACCCTCAGCGTGTCGTCATAGATGAGGTGTCAGGGCAACACCTTACGCTCCTGCTTGGTTGCGCGATTCCCCAATGGTGGAAGGCTGCGCAAACGTCGAGCGGCTCTTCGCTTGGCTTCATCACGATGCACAGCACCCTTAACTGGAAATATTTGCTGGTGGGTTTTATACTTTTTCGCGTATTCGACATCTGGAAGCCGTTTCCGGCGCGGCAGGCGGAATCATTGCCGGGCGGCTGGGGAATCATGGCGGACGATTGGGTCGCCGGAATCTACGCGGCGATCGGGTTGTGGATCGCACGGGCGGCGGGGCTTTGACGGAACACAAGGAATAAGAAGAGGCAGGTCCCGATCTTCGTCCCGCTCCCATCGAATAGCGATGGGAGCTGCAAAACGCCCGGGACTTCGCTCCCTTCATTCGTCAGGGCAAGCGGGATGACACCAGGTAGGTTAAAGTAGCTCTTGAAAATGAACGGCCCACCAAGAATCGAAAGCATAAAACCGGGCGCGGCCCTGCCGGGCGGCGAGGTTGCCATTACCGGCTCAGGTTTCGCTTCGCGCAATCACACGCGGCCTCAGGTGCAGTTCGGCACGGTGGACGCGAACGTGATGCTGGCGGCGGAAAATCTTCTGGTCGCGGCCGTGCCGGAAGGGGCGGCGGGCGGCACGGTGCGCGTGCGGATGGGGAGCGCTGAAAGCGCGCCGTATCCGATCGCGCTCGGCGTACAAATCGCGGACAACCTGCACCCGGTCGGCAATCCCGCGGTGGACGCGGGCGGCAATGTGTACGTCACCTTCAGCGGGCAGCGCGGACAGAAAGTTCCCGTGTCGCTCTACAAAGTCACGCCGAACCACACGGTGAAGCCATACATCACCGAGCTGATGAATCCGACGGGCCTGGCGATCGACCGCGACGGCAATCTTTTCGTCTCCTGCCGGCACGAGGGCACGATCCATCGCGTGACGCCCGACGGCCACTCGATGCAGTGGATCGAGGGTATGGGCATCGCCACCGGGCTGGCCTTCGACAAGGCGGGCAGCCTCTACGTCGGCGACCGCAGCGGCACGATTTTCAAGATCGGGCCTGACCGGGAGGTTTTTGTCTTCGCGACGCTTGAGCCGTCGCTCGCAGCCTATCACCTCGCGTTCAGCCCGGCGGGAGATCTATTCGTCACCGGGCCGACGACGTCGAGCTTCGAGCGCGTGCACCGGATCACTCCCGCGGGCGAAGTGAGCGTGTTTTTCCGCGGGTTGGGACGGCCGCAGGGGCTGGCGTTCGATCGCAAGGGGAATTTGTACGTCGCGGCGTCGCTCGCAGGGAAGCGCGGCATCGTGCGGCTCACGCCGCAAGCGGAGCCGGAGCTGGTACTCGGCGGGAGCAATATCGTCGGGCTCGCGCTGCTGCCCACGCATCGCGCAATGATCACCACGAACAATGCGCTCTTCTCCCTCGACTGGGATGTCGAGGGCCTGCCGCTGAACGGGTAATTCGCTCGACCGGGCGCATTGCAGTAGCACCTAGAAAATCTGCAGATCCCTCATGGATTTTCGAAAGATCTGGTGACCCGTCTTCGGAGTCCAGACGGATATTGTGACTTCGGAGTTCAGCGCGTCCGGCGCGTCGTAGTTCGTGGCATCCACGAAATAATCGAGAGTCATCCCGAGCACAGGGTCGCCCGGATAGAGGATCACCCGCCTCTCCTTTTCCGTCATTCGAAAGAAGCGATGTGTCTTCGTTCTCCGTTCCGAGACTTCGAGCGCGAAGATGGTGCTCGTCGAGAGAAAAAGGAGGGGAAACTGGACCTCTACTCTATATTGAGAAATTTCTTCAAGACCCGCGTTCTGCAGTTTCACTAATAGCCTGTAATCGTGTCGCTCGCCGCTGATACGGATTTTCTCGTAACTGATTCCCACATCGACGCCTGAAGGAGCCGCAGCCTGTTCAGGGAGCTTCCAGTTAGGCAATATCGCTTCAAGATCATCCAGAATCTGATCGTGCGAATCGAATGTGATTGGATTCAGGAGGAGTTTGTCACGCATGCCCTCTCGCGCGACGCCCGTCTGTACGTAGACCCTGACGAGCAGCGGTCTGGCCAAAATCTGCGCAACAAATGCCGCCACGGCGATCTCCTGCTCGATCCAGACCGAGGCCCGTGTCACCTCCCCTGCAGGTGTCTTCACTTGCCCACGGTCGTGGAGAATGGCGATAAACCCAACACATCGATTCAGTCTGCCAAGTATGTTTTGCGTGAAGGCCTCTACGGTGTTCTGGGTCTGTGCAAAATACGCGTCGAACGGTGTTAGCTTGCGGACCATCTCCGCTGCCGATTCACCCAATTTTCTTTCCTCCTGAGTGAACTGGCCGCAGGAGATGAATACGATTGGCCTTTCTTGAGACATTCGAAACCTCGTCGTTGTTGCTGATAGCCTAGCACATAGTCACAGCCTCATCCCTTTGATGCGACAGCGCCGCTTGCTTGGCTCGGTGTCATCGAGTAAAACTCTTAAATCATGAAGGCGGAGATCATCGCCGTCGGTTCGGAACTCCTGACGCCCTACCGGCTGGACACGAACTCGCTGTTCCTCACGTCCGAGCTGAACGAGGTCGGAGTGCGCGTGGTCCACAAGGCGGTGGTGGGCGACGCGCCGGACGAGATGCGGTCGTCCTTCCAGCACGCAATGGACCGCGCGGACGTGATCGTCTCATCAGGCGGCCTCGGCCCAACCGACGATGACCGCACGCGGCAGACCGTCGCGGACCTCCTCGGGCGCAAGGTTTACACCGACGAAGCCACCCTGCGAAAAATCCAGGAGAGGTTCCGGCGCTTCGGGCGCACCATGCCGGAAATCAACGCGCGGCAGGCTCTGGTTATCGAGGGCGCGATTGTGCTCCCGAATCCGCGCGGCACCGCGCCCGGCCAGTGGATCGAGGCGCAGGGACGAATCGTGGTCCTGCTTCCCGGCGTGCCGCAGGAGCTGCGCGCGCTGATGGAAGCGGAGGTGAAGCCGCGCCTCGCGAGGCTGGGAATCAAGGAGCGTCGCTGGACGCGCGATCTGCGCATCGCGGGGCTTTTCGAATCCGAGGTCGAGCAGCGCGTTTCGCCGCTCTACGCGGCGTATCCCGACACGGACACCACAATCCTGGCGACCGCGGGAGGCATCCAGCTTCATCCGAGCATATGGTCGGAGGACGCTGCGCACGCGCAGGCGCGTCTCGACGAGCTTGTGGGGCGGATGGCGCTGGCGCTCGGCGAGAATCTGTATTCCACGCACGGCGAGACGATCGAGGAAGTCGTGGCACGGCTGCTGATGGAAAACCGCGCCACGATTGCCGTCGCCGAGAGCTGCACGGGCGGTCTGCTGGCCGAGCGGTTGACGAGCATCGCCGGAAGCTCGGCGTATTTCGTGGGCGGCGTCGTCTGCTACAGCAACGAGCTGAAGACGAGCCTCGTGGGCGTACCGGCGGAGATGATCGAGGCCAAGGGCGCCGTCAGCTCGGAAGTGGCGCTCGCGCTCGCGGACGGAATTCGCAAGCGCACGGGCGCGACGATGGGCGTGGGGATCACGGGAATTGCCGGGCCGGGCGGCGGGACGCCGGAAAAACCGGTCGGGCTGGTGCATATCGGCGTCGCGGACGAGCGCGGGCCGCGCGAGAAGAGTTTTCGCTTTCCCGGCGATCGCGAGCGCATTCGTTTTTTCGCGACGCAGAACGCGCTCGATTCCGTGCGGCGGCATTTCATGTATCCCGCGCACGGCCGGGCATAGGCGATGAGGCTGTTTGTCGCGCTCGATCTGCCGGAAGATGTGCGAGCAGCGCTTGACGAGTTGATTGCGACGCTCAGGCCGCTGTGCAAGAGCGCGCGCTGGGCGCGGCCGGAGACGATGCACCTGACGCTGAAATTCATCGGTCACGCGATCGACCGGCCGGAGAACGAGAAGTTCGGCCAGCTTCGCGCGGCCCTGGCGGGCGTGCGGTCTGACGCGCCCGTCGAGATGCACTTTCGCGGCGTGGGATTTTTCCCGAACGGGCGAAGGCCGCGAGTCGTATGGTGCGGAGTCGAGGCGTCGCCGAATCTGGCTCCGCTGGCCGCGGAGATCGAGAAGGCGGCCGAGCAAATCGGAATCCCGCGCGAGGCACGGGCGTTTGTGCCGCACCTCACGCTGGCGCGCTTCAAGGCGCCGGAAGGCGTCGAGGCGCTCGTCCGAGCCACAAACGAATTCTCCTCGCGAGATTTCGGGGGCGCGCGCGCAACGGAATTTCATCTCTACGAAAGCATGACGAAACCATCTGGCTCTGAACATCGGAAGATCGAGACGTACAGCTTCGTAAAGGCGGCCGCGTGACTCCATTCTGGCTGATTCCGGTCGGCGCGTATCTGCTGGGGTCGATTCCGTTTGGGCTGCTGGTGGTGAAAGCGAGCGCCGGACGCGACATCCGCGCAGTCGGCAGCGGCAATATCGGCGCCGCGAACGTGGCGCGCAACGCCGGGCTGGCGGCCGGCGCGCTAACGCTGCTGCTCGACGCCGGAAAAGGCTACGCCGCCGTCTGGCTCGCGGGACACTGGAGCGGCGGTAATTTGCGATGGATGATGGCTGCGGCGGTGGCGGCTGTGGTCGGGCACGTGTTTCCAGTGTGGCTCAGATTCAAGGGCGGCAAAGGCGTGGCGACCGGCTTGGGAGTCTTTCTGCCGATTTGCCCATTGGCGGTGGCGGCCGCAGCGGGCTTCTGGATTCTGGTTGTGCTGTTCTGGCGATACTCGTCGCTGGGATCGATCGTTGCGGCAGCGGCTCTGCCGGTTCTGGTGTATCTGTTCTACGCTCCGCCGCACGCGCCGCCGGAGTACGTCCTTCTCGGCACGGTTTTCATCTCGCTGGTCATTCTCGCCAAGCACCGCGGGAACATGGAACGGCTGATTGCGGGCAAGGAAAGCCGCCTCGGCTCGCGGGAGTAAAGAACTGGGGCCGGCCGCGCTGTGCCTAAGTGTTACAAGCGGTGTGGCTTATACGGCAACTCTAGTACGATAGTCCCGTTGTGCCTCCCCTTCGCCTTCGATAGCATTTTCGAGCGGGATTCAAATGCCCATCGAAGCCCTCAAGCGTTTTACGACGCGACGACTGCGCATACTCTGGATCGTGCTGGGAGCACTGCTGCTCGTCAGCGTGACGCCCCTCTGGCTTTACCATCGCCAGGCTCTGCGCCTGAGCGAGGAAAAGCTCCAAGATACCGAGCGCGTCCAGCAAAGCGAAATCACGCGTTCGCTCGCCAACGAAACACTCCAATTCGAACAGGGAGTGCGCCAGCAGCTCCTGAGCCAGCGGCAGGTGCTCGCTCTCACGGGCTGGATACAGAATGTTGACGATCCCTCGCACGGACCGCAGCTTTCGCGGCTGCTGCAAGACTTCGTGGAAAACAACCCGAATATCCTCTACATCTCCGCCGTGGACCGCCAGGCCAAGGGGCAATCGGCCGGCAGCTTCAGCGCGGACCGCGATCCGTTCGTGGAAGCGGGGCTGAAGCGCGCGTTCACGTCGAGCATTCAAGGATTCGATTCGATCAGCGAGCCATTCGCCCTGGGGCAGGATAACCGCCCGGCGCTGGTGATGTCCGTGCCGCTGCTTACCGATGGCCAGTTTGCGGGAATGATCGCGGCGGTCGTGTCGCTCGACCGGCTGCAGGCGCGGCTGCGGGATGCGAGCGTCCGCGACCGCACCGTGTACATCGTGGACGGCCACGGGCAAATCGTCGCATATCCGGACACTCGCGAGTTCGTGCCGGGGAGAGATATCACGTCGATCTCGCCTCTCGCGAAGCAGGTGACGGAACTGCCGCAGGAGCTGCGCGCGACGCAAACGTCGAACTTCCTGATGCCCGGCTCAGACAAGAGGCACGGCGTCGAAATGATCGGCACCTACAGCACGATTCCGGAGCTTCGCTGGGCTGTGATCGCGCAGCGCAGCCTGGATGACGCGCGCATCGACGCGGGCGTGAAGGAGCTGACGTCGGAGGCCTTGCAATTCGTCATGGGCGTCACGCTCGTGGCGCTGCTTCTCGGATATTTCTTCGCCGTCGGAATCACGCGGCCCATCCGCGGCCTGGTGGAATCGACGCGCGCCATCAGCCGCGCCGAATTTCACGAGCGCGCGCAGGTGCGCGGCGCAGCCGAGATCGGCGAGCTGGCCGAGACGTTCAACAACATGGCGAACGACATCGAGGAGTACGTCGATCGCCTGAAGGACGCCGCGACCGAGAACCGCGAGCTGTTCATGGGCTCGATCCGCATGCTCGCGGCCGCGATCGACGAGAAGGATCCGTACACGCGCGGCCACTCCGGGCGCGTGGCGAAATACTCGATGATCCTGGGCGATGGCCTGGGCATGAACGCCGAAGACCTCGACCGGCTGCGCATTTCGGCACTGCTGCACGACGTCGGCAAGATCGGCGTGGACGACCGCGTGCTGAAAAAGCCCGGCAAGCTCACCGATGAGGAATTCGAACTGATGAAGCAGCACACGGTGAAGGGTGCAAACATCATGCGTCCCGTCGCGCAATTGAAGGACATGCTGCCCGGAATCGAACTTCACCACGAACGCATGGACGGCGGCGGGTATCCCTATGGCTTGCACGGCGACCAAATTCCGCTGATGGCGCGCATCATCGCCGTGGCCGACACGCTCGACGCCATCACCACGAATCGCCCGTATCAATCGGCGATGGACCTCGACTATGCGCTCGACCGCATTCGGTCGCTCTCCGTCACGCGTTTCGATCCGGAGGTAGTCGCCGCGCTCGAAACAGCCGTGACGGCCGGGCGCTTGCGTCTCTCCGCCACGCTCGTCGAAGTCTGACGATCCGGCAAGGATCGTCAGTCCCGAGCGAAGCCGAGGGACCGACTCCTTCTCGGCCCAACCGTTGCCTGGCTCTGTTGACACTCTCATTCTGACGGGGTAGCCATACTTATTTAGGGCACCGCTAACCGGGTCGTCATTCTGAGCGGAGCGTCCCGACGTCTTCTTCTTCCCCGGAGATCGGCCTTCTCGATCTCCGGGTCGGGACGCGGAGTCGAAGAATCTCTCTTCGGCGTCGCCTACAAAGAGAATGTCCACAGAGCCCCGTCGCTTCTACCCCAAAGCCGGCAATTCCCCTCTTAGCATGTAGCCGCTCGTGCCCATTTTCATCATCTGCGCTGCGAGATTCAGAATGCGTGCGGCCGCGTCTTTCGGGCTGAGGCCGCGCGCGTGAATATTAGAGACAAGATTGCGATTGGCGTCCGAATGCTCTGCGCGCGGGCGATACGCCATGTACGCGGACAGGCTCTCCGCCGTTGCCAAGCCCGGCCGCTCTCCGATGAGCAGCACCGCGACGCGCGGATTTAGCAGTTCGCCGATTTCGTTGAGGATACCCACGCGGCAATGGTGGATCACGAACGTCTGGCCGACCGCCCATCCGCGTGCCTTGGCGCCCTCGTGGAGCAGGGGCAGTAACGCGGGAACTTGCGCCGCAACCGCCGGGACGGACAGCCCGTCGCCGATCGCGAGTTGAAGATCGCTCTCGCGCGGGCAGCGCTTCTGTATTTCGGCGCTGGACGCAGCATCAAAATGTCGGCCGAGATCAGGGCGCAGCAGGTATTCGTCTTTTCGGCCGGCGTTTGTTCGGACCTCGAACAGCCTCCATCGCTCGACGAAGGCTGCGCCAAAGGCACTCTCTGGATCAAGCTCCGCGCGGACCGCATCGCGCGCGGCGGCGTGGGCCTCGCGCAAATCCAACTGGGTGCCCGTGCGATACGCGGCTCCCGCGCGGCCAACGAGCAAACGCGCAGGCGTCCGCGCGCGAATCTTGCGCACGATTTCCGGCAGCTCGGAAGCCGCCAGCGAGGAATCGTGCTCATCTGCCATTCAGGCGATCTCCTCGAGCGACGATTCCAATCTCTGCATCAGTTGGCGGCGCGCCGGAGCATCGAGCAGCACCGGCTCGGCGTCGCGATAGATCCCCGCCGCCTCTAGCCACGCGAGGAATTCCGGCGCGGGCCGCAGCTTGAAAAGCCGCCGCACGGCGAGAGCATCGTGATAGCTCGTGGATTGATAATTCAGCATCACGTCGTCGGAGCACGGCACGCCCATGAAATAATTGCAGCCCGCCGCACCGAGAAGCAGCAGGAGATTGTCGGCTGAATTCTGATCGGCCGCCGCGTGATTCGTGTAGCAGACGTCGCAACCCATCGGCAGTCCCAGCAGCTTGCCCATGAAATGATCTTCGAGGCCGGCGCGAATGATCTGCCGCTCGTCGTAGAGATATTCCGGGCCGATGAAGCCGACCACGCTGTTCACAATGAAAGGATCAAACGCCCGGGCAAAGCCATACGCGCGCGCTTCGAGCGTGAGTTGATCGACTCCGTGATGCGCTTCGGATGAAAGCGCGCTTCCCTGCCCCGTTTCGAAATACATCGCCTGCGAACCTTTCCACGCCACATCGCGCACGGCGTGGTGCGCCAGAACTCGCTCGCGCCCCTCGCGCAGCGTCGCAAGCGAAATGCCGAAGCTGCGATTCGCCGCTTCCGTGCCGGCGATCGATTGAAATAGCAGATCGACGGGCGCTCCGCGCTCCATCGCGGTTAGCTGCGCGCTGATGTGGGCGAGGCAGCAGGTTTGCGTCGGCACCTTGTAGGTTTCGACGAGGCGATCCAGCGCGTGAAGGATCGAGCTGACCGTTTCGACGGAATCCGACGCGGGATTCACTCCGATGACCGCGTCCCCGCATCCGTAGAGCAGTCCCTCGAACGCGGCGAGCAGAATCCCGCCTACGTCATCGACCGGATGGTTCGGCTGCACGCGAATGCCGAGTACTCCGCGCTCGCCCATCGTGTTCCGACAGCGCGTGACGTTGCGAATTTTCGCGGCGGCGAGGACCAGGTCCTTGTTGCTCATGATCTTCGCAAGCGCCGCGGCGATTTCGGGGATAATCGCGCGCTGGATTTGCTTGAGTTCCGCTTCGCCGGTCGCGTCATCGAGGATGTGCTCGCGAAATTCGCCGACGGTCATGCTCTGGATCGGCTGAAAGGCGTCTCGATCGAACGTGTCGAGAATCAGCCGGCTGACTTCGTCGTGGTCAGGGTCGATTAGCGGTTGCTGGACGATTTCAGAGAGCGGCAGATCGGCGAGTTGACGTTTCGCTGCAACGCGTTCGCGTTCCGACCGCGCCGCGATGCCCGCCAACTGGTCGCCGGACTTCTCCTCGTTGGCCTTGGCGAATAGCTCGCGGAGATCGGAGAACACAAATCGCTCAGCCATACCGGCTAGATGTTATCAGGTTTAAACGTAGCGCCGGGTTCTTCAGCCCGGCACTACATGCGCAAATCTGGCTTCCCAATGCAAAGTAGCATCAACGGCGACCCGAGGGAAGCCGAGGCCCGGACGGAATAGTGGGTCAGATCGGGAAGCAAATCGGAATCGCTTCCGAGCGGGCGACAATTCGTCCGGAACAACCGATTCGATGTGGCCCGGGACTTCCCAGATCTCCGTTTGAACGAAGCCGCCCGGCGGCGGACGCTTCGCGTGAGGCGAACAGAACAGTGGTTGCCCGAGGGCTGAGATAAGTTTGGGTCACAGGAGGTGTCTCCGTGACCCATCTAAGAAAAATGATGCTGGAGGAGCTCCAGCGTCGTAATTACGCCAAAACCACCATCGATTGCTACCTTCGCAGTGTCGAAGATTTTTCTCGACACTTCCACTGTTCGCCGGATCGTTTAGGTCCCCGACACATTCGTGAATATCAAGCCGAGATGTTCTGGAAGCGGCATTTCTCCCCGAACACGGTGGCGCAACGCTTGGCAGCTCTGCGATTTTTCTACACCAAGACTCTTAAGAGAGCCTGGAGCATCGAAGAGACTCCCTACCCGAAGAAGACCGTTCACCTGCCAACGATTCTCAGCCAGGAAGAAGTTGCGCGACTGATCGATGCGGCTCGGCCTCCCTTGCATCGCACTCTGCTGATGGCGCTCTATGCCACGGGACTCCGGCGTGCCGAACTCGCGCAGCTGAAAGTCAGCGACATTGACAGCCAGCGCATGGTGATTCACGTCCAAGGCGGCAAAGGCCGCAGAGATCGGGATGTGTTGCTCAGTCCAAAGTTACTCGACGAACTCCGGCAACACTGGCGCCGATTGCGCGGAAAGCCCAGTGTCTGGCTGTTTCCTAGCAAACATACTCACGCCAGTGATCGCCCCATCACTCCCAAGGCGATCTACCATGCTTGCAAAAGAGCCTCCCAGCGGGCCGCTTTCCAGAAGGTCGTGCACCCACACACGCTGCGTCACTGCTTCGCCACGCATCTCCTCGAAGCGGGCGCGGATCTACGCACCATTCAAATTCTGTTAGGACATCGCGATCTCAAAGAGACCAGCATCTACCTGCATCTTTCGCAGCGCCATCTCCACGCGACCGCGAGTCCCTTGGATTCGCTGCAGTTGAAAGAGTAGATGAGCCGGCCGCCCTTGGAGGTGGCCGATCTCATCCGCACCGCGGGAACTGCTTTTCTCGAACGAAATCGACACTGGCTCAGTTGGAAGCACGTCAAAGTGCTGCGGGCCATTGCGCGCTGTCGTACCGCCGCACTCGGCGGTCATCTCGATGAGTGCGCCCGCTGCGGGTATCGTGCCATCTCTTACAACTCCTGCCGTAACCGGCACTGCCCAAAATGTCAGACCGCTGCCCGGGAACGGTGGATCGCCGCACGTCGACGAGAACTTCTGCCGACGCGCTATGTGCATGTTGTCTTCACACTCCCTCGTGAGCTGGCACCACTGGCCTTGCAGAACAAGAAGTTCATCTACGATCTTCTGTTCCGCATCAGTGCGGAGACGCTTCTTGAAGTCGCCCGCGATTCCAAACACCTCGGCGCTGAGATCGGCTTCTTCAGCGTACTCCATACCTGGAATCAGAAACTCGAGCTCCACCCGCATGTACATTGCGTAGTTCCCGCCGGCGGACTGTCTTTCGACCGCTCGCGCTGGATCAAGTCACACAACGCATTCTTTCTTCCTGTAAAGGTGCTCAGTCGCGTCTTCCGCGGCAAGTTTGTTGCGGCTCTCAGGCGTGCTTTCCGCGATGGCCAACTCGATTTCCATGGAGAACTGCAAGCGCTGGCTCAATCAAAGACTTTTGCCGCGTGGCTACGGCCCCTGTTCCGGAACGACTGGATGGTTTACTCCAAACGACCTTTTGGAGGCCCAGAATACGTACTCCAGTATCTGGGCCGGTACACCCATCGCGTAGCCATCTCCAACCATCGCCTGGTTTCCTTTGCGGATGACAAGGTCACTTTCCGCTGGCGTGATTCCGCCCATCACAACGAACAGAAATTGCTGACTCTATCGCCCGATGAATTCCTACGCCGCTTCCTGTTGCATTTGCTCCCCAAGAGGTTCGTCCGTATTCGTAATTTCGGCTTTCTGGCCAACCGTCGCCGTACCGCTTCGTTGCCGCTCTGCTTTCAGTTACTCCCTTCGAGACTAGAGCCGCAAACCGGCCCAGACTCTGCAAACGCTGACGCTGCGAAAGATCTTTGGCGCTGTCCCGAGTGCAGTGGCCCAATGGTGGTCCTTGAACGATTCGCTCCTGGCGAAACCCAGCCACGTTCTCCACCTCTTCCGATCGTGACTGCCGCATGACAGAACTTCCGAAATCACCAATGTTGTGGGTGTCTCGACGCCCCCGTCTTTCTGTGCCTTCTCGGGCAATACATTTCTTCTTCTCGACCCTCGCGATCACCCACTGCCAGCCAATTTGCCTGGCCAACCACGATTCCTCTTATCACGCTCTCACTTCTACCCCGTTCCGCTGCCACGGCCCACCTCCACAACACGCCTCCATTTCATTGAATCCCCATAGGGCCCGCGTCCGCCGCCGGGCGGCTTCGTTCAAACGGCTTTATCGAAGGCGCGCCAGAG
>Ga0187868_1000379_pt1 | contig 37063 bp, 28 predicted proteins | sample June2016WEW_13_4_FD_133014 | JGI IMG/M metagenome (GOLD analysis project Ga0187868, IMG submission 133014) | Peatland microbial communities from SPRUCE experiment site at the Marcell Experimental Forest, Minnesota, USA - June2016WEW_13_40 | ecosystem: Environmental > Terrestrial > Soil >... | reverse complement strand
GATTCCGCCGTGGACGAGGCGATGCTCACCGGTGAATCCACGCCCGCGGATAAATCCGCGCGCAGCGAACTTTACGCCGGCACGGTGAATTTGAACGGCCGGCTCGTCATGCGCGTGACGGCCACCGGCGAATCCACCGCGCTGGCGCACATCATCGCCGCCGTGCAACGCGCCCAAACGAGCCGTGCCGACATCCAACGCCTTGGCGACCGCGTGAGCAGCGTCTTCGTGCCGGTCATCGTTGCCATCGCCATCGCCGCCGCGCTTTGGTGGGGGCTCGCGCCGGAATCGGCCAAACACGTTCACGATTTGCTCGCGCCATTTCTCTGGCCCGCGATGACTCCGACCGGCGCAGCAACGGCGTTCATCATCGCGGCGGCGGTTTTAATTGTCGCGTGCCCGTGCGCGATGGGTTTGGCGACCCCGGCGGCCATCATGGCCGGCGCCAACACCGCAGCACGACGGGGCATCCTGATTCGGGACGGCGTGGCGTTGGAAAAAGCGGGAAAAGTCACCGCAGTGATTTTTGACAAAACCGGCACACTGACCATTGGGAAGCCGGAAGTTGCCAAATGGCAGGAAATCCAAAGTAGGACAGGCGTCCCGCCTGTCCCGAATGCGGAATCGAAGCCGGAGGCAGGCGAGACGCCTGCCCTACTTTCATTTGCCACTGCGCTGGCACGTTCTTCAACGCACCCCATCAGCCAGGCGATTGCAAAATTGGAACCGGAGGGCGGAGTTTCACAACGCCCTGACTTGAAGGACTGGCGGGAAATTCGCGGCGCAGGCGTCGAAGCAAAGGCCCAACCCTCAACCCTCAACTCTCAACTCTCAACTATCCGCCTGGGTTCATTGCGCTGGCTCAAGGACTCAGGCGTGGATTTGGCGTCGGGCGAAAAATTCATCGCGGAATGGTCAGGACAGGGCGCGACGATTGTCGGTTTGGCCGTTGACCAATCACTCGCCGGTTTGTTTGCCATAAAAGACACCGTCAAACCGGGCGCGCGAGGCGTGGTTGAAAAACTGCACCGGCAGAATTTGAAGATGTTCTTGCTGACGGGTGACAACGCGCTGACGGCAGCCAGTATCGCGCGGGAAGCTGGCATCGAAAGTAAAAATGTGTTTGCCGAAGTGCGACCGGAGCAAAAGGCGGACTTTGTGAAAAAACTTCAGGTGCAGGGCGAGCAGGTGGCGTTCGTCGGCGACGGCATCAACGATGCGCCGGCGCTGGAGCAGGCCGATCTTGGTATTGCCGTCAGCCGCGCCAGCGACCTGGCGCGCGAGGCGGCGGACATCATCCTGCTGAAATCGGATATCGAAGCCGTGCCGGAGGCGCTCGGCCTGGCGCGGGCGACATTGCGGACGATCAAACAAAATCTGTTCTGGGCGTTTTTTTACAACGCGCTCGGCGTGCCGCTGGCCGCGCTGGGATTCATCAGCCCGATTTTATGCGCGGCGGCAATGGGCGTGTCGGACTTGATTGTGATTGGCAACGCGCTGCGGTTGTTGCGCTGGCGTTAAGCGTAGCGGCGCGATCAATGAATGGGAAGAAGTGCCTGTTCTCCGTTAATTTCCAGCACCACCCAGTCCTCGCCCAGATCTTTGAAACGCACCGGGATTGGGCCGGCGGGCGTTTGCATCAAGGCCGTTTCGCCAAGGAAAACGGTATAGATCTTCGCTCCGGATTGAATTGTCACCGCTGATTTGGCGGCGTTTCTGGTGACGCCTTTTACAACAAACAATTTGACAAGCGCTTCAACCGGTATTGCCGGACTCTGTGATACCGAATTGGTGGGCGTGCTTTGCGCGGGTTGGTTGGTTTTGGCGGCAGCCTCTGCGGGCGGTTTTACTGAGTTGGTGGACGCGCCTGATGCAGGCAGGTTTGTCCTGGGAGCAGCTTCTTTGGCCGGTTTTGTTGAGTTGGTGGGCACGCTTGGGGCGGGCGGGTTTGCCTTTTGAGCCGGCAGGTTTGTTTTGATGGCCGTTTGATGTTCTTTTTTTATTTCCTGCTGCTGCGTGACGGTTTCAAATTCTTCGGAGTTTCTGGCCGACGGGCGCAAATCGCCCATAAGCGATTCCAGGATGAAGAGGTTCACGCCGAACAAGAGCGCGTAGGAAATTGCGACGGTGAAAAGGACGTCAACATAAGGCGCCTGGGTGACTTTTTTAAGGCACAGCAACAGCACGGTAACTACGATCGGAGTGGAAATGTAAGAAGCAAAGTAAATTCCGATGAAATGGCCAAGGGTCATTTGCAGGATCTGGTCCAAGCCGGTCGCGAGCGCTGCCGATCCCAGCAACCACAGAAAATTGTATTCGAATCTTTGGTCGAGTTTTTGAATCTTGATCATGCCCCAAAGCAGTCCGAGAAGGATCGCCGTTTGAAGGGCGAACTCAATGAGCCGGGGCAGAAGAGTGCCAGACATTGAGTTATTCTTCTTCGGGGCCGGCCAAAATGACAATGTTTTTCTTGTCGCAATCCGATTTTTACGTTGATTCAAATAGAACAACCCCATGCTGCCGGAATCCGAAAGTCCATCCCGCAACACGGGACTCGGCGGTGGCAGCCGGATATGGATGTCGCCAACATTCCCGTTTGTTTGCAAGGCAAAGGCAACGTCGGCGCACCTGTCGGCCGAGGACAGCCGACGTTACAGTTTATTCATCACCGTTGGCGAAGTCGGCTCTGCGTTCTCGGCGGCGGGGTGAGCGTTCGGGCAGACTCGTGTCCACCTTGGCGTAATAAGTTTCCTCGCCGAACCGCGCGTCAGCTTCCTGCTGCAATTTCTGCGACGGCGTGACGCTGAATCGTTCGTTCGTGTCCACGAAGATGACCTCGCCGCCCGGACGCATGAAACAGAGCAGCAACGGGCATTTGCCGGGGTGTGCCGCGACCAGTTCGCGCACGGATTCCAGCTGTTCCGGTTTCAGGTGCGCGGTATGCAGCCGCAGATGGACCTGCCGGGTGAATTTTTTCGGCGCGTTCTCCAACGGCATGATTTCCTGTGGAAAAATTTTCGGGCGGTCGTCGCCGGTGTTCACTTCACCGATGACGAGGATGGCTTTGTTGGGGGTGAGTAATTCGCGATATTTGTCGTAGTTCTCGTTCATGCAAAGAATCTGCACCGAGCCTTCGAGGTCTTCGAGCGTGACCATCGAGTAAGGCTTGCCGCTCTTCCTCGACACGCCGTTTTGCACCGCGGCGATCAATCCGCCGATGCGCGTCAGGCTGCGATTCGGCAGTTCCGCGAGCTTCGCCGTGTTCGTTAGCGCGTATTTCTCCAGAATCGGCGCAAAGGGCGTCAGCGGATGGCCGGTGACGTAAAATCCAAGCAACTCTTTTTCGTGCGCGAGCAGTTCGTGCTGCGGCCATTCGGGCAGGTTGCTGATGGATTCCGGCATCGGCGGCGCTTTTTCCTCCAGTGCGCCGAAGAGCGAACTTTGTCCGCGCTGGCGATCGGCGGCGATGCTTGCGGCGCGGCCCAAAGTGCGTTCGATTTGGGCGCAAAGCGTGGCGCGCGTCTGCCCAAAACCGTCGCACGCGCCGGATTTGATGAGCGCTTCAAGAATTTTCCGGTTCACCGTGCGCCCGTCCACGCGCTCGCACAGGTCGGACAATGATTTGAATTTCCCGCGTTCGTTTCGCGCCTTCAGGATCGTTTCCACCGCGACTTCGCCCACACCTTTGATGGCCGCGAGGCCGAAGCGGATGCCCCGCCTCGGAGCGCGGCTGTCCCCAGCCGCAGCAATTCCGGCAGCCATGTCAGCTTTGAAACTTTCGGAAGCCGCCTTTGCCTTTGTGAGCGCTGCGGCTGGGACAGCCGCGCCCCGTTCCGCCGGGGCGAAATAAACCTGGCTTTCATTCACATCCGGCTGCAAAACCTCGATGCCAAACTCTCTCGCTTCGTTGATATACTGGCTCAACTTGGCGGTGTCCGCCATGTCGTTGGTCATCATCGCGCAGAAAAATTCGACCGGATAATTGGCCTTCAGGTACGCGGTCTGATACGCGACGATGGCGTAGGCGGCGGCATGCGATTTGTTGAAACCGTAGCCGGCGAACTTTTCGAGCAAATCGAAGATCTCGTTCGCCTTTTTTTCGGGGATCTGGTTTTTCTCTTTGCAACCCTTGACAAAAATGGCGCGTTGCTTGGCCATTTCCTCCCGCTTCTTTTTGCCCATGGCGCGCCGGAGCAAATCCGCGCCGCCGAGCGTGAATCCGGCCAGCACCTGCGCAGCCTGCATCACCTGCTCCTGATAAATCAAAATGCCGTAGGTCTCGCGCGCTATCGGTTCGAGCAACGGATGTTCGTATTCGATTTTCACCTCGCCGTGGCGGCGCTTGATGAATTCAGGAATCAGCTCCATCGGGCCGGGGCGATAAAGCGCGACCAGCGCGGTGATGTGTTCGACGGAACTGATTTGAAATTTGCGGCACAAATCGCGCATCCCGCCGGATTCCAACTGGAACACGCCGAGCGTTTCTGCGCGATTGAGCAGGTCATAGGTTTTTTGGTCGTCCAGCGGCAGATGGTCAATCGGCACCTCGATGCCGCGGGTACGTTTGACCGTTTCACAAGTGTTGCGGATGACCGTGAGCGTCTTCAGGCCGAGAAAATCCATCTTCAGCAGGCCAAGCTCGCCGACGGGATTCATTGCGTATTGCGTGACGAGCGTGCCGCTTTCGTCCTGCTTGAGCGGCAGCAGGTTCACGAGCGGCTGGTCGCCGATGACGACGCCGGCGGCGTGGACGGAGGCGTTGCGCGTGATGTCTTCGAGAATGAGCGCGGTGTCGATCAACTCACGCGTGACCTCTTCGGTTTCGTAGGCCTCCCTGAATTCCGGCGACTGCTTGAGCGCCTTCGTCAGATCCATTTTCAGATCGAACGGAATCATCTTCGCCAGCCGGTCGCACTCGCCGTAGCTCAAACCCATCACCCGACCCACATCGCGCACAACGGATTTCGCGCCCATCGTGCCGAACGTGATGATTTGCGCGACAGAATTGCGGCCGTATTTCTCGCGGACGTACTCAATGACATCGGCGCGCCGGTCATCCGCAAAATCAATGTCAATGTCCGGTGGGTTGACGCGCTCGGGGTTGAGGAACCGCTCGAACAGCAGGCCGTAGCGGATCGGGTCCACGTTGGAAATTTCCAGCAGGTAGGTGACAATCGAACCGGCGGCGGAACCGCGCGCCACACAGGCGATGCCATGTTCGTGCCCGTAACGGATGAAATCGCCGACGATGAGAAAATAACTGATGAACCCGGTTTTCTCGATGACCGTGAGCTCCAGTTTCAAACGGTCCATCACGGCTTTGATGGCGGCAGCGACGGCGGGGTTGCTGATGTTGTAGCCGCCGACGTCAGTCGGCGCATTGTTCGTTTTTTTGGCGGCTTCCGAGTTTGAATTGCGCCGACTGACGTCGGCGGCTACCAAGGATTGGTACGTCGGCAACCGCTTCGGGTCGTCAATCCCCTCAACGACAAATTCCTTTCCCTCGGCCCGGGCGTGAAGCGTGTAGCGCCGGAGCAATCCTTCCGCGATCAGCTTGCGCAGATAACCTTCGCGCGTGAAATGTTCCGGCGGCGCAAAAACCGGGAAATGCAAACTTTTGCCATCCACCTGAATTTCCAGATTGCACTTCCCGGCAACTTCGAGCGTGTTCTTGATGGCCTCGGGCGTGTCGGCGAAGCGCGCTTTCATTTCCTCCGCCGTGCGCAGGTAAAACTGCTCCGGCTCGTAGCGCATCCGTTTCGTGTCGGCGAGCTGCGTCTGCGTGCCGATGCAAATCAGGCAATCGTGCGCGTGCGAATGGCTTTTCTCGATGTAATGAACGTCATTCGTCGCGATGAGTTTGAGGCCAAATTCCTTTGCCCACGCGATGAGGTGCTGGTTGACCTTCGCCTGTTCGGCGATGCCGTGGTTTTGCAATTCGAGGTAAAAATTCTCCGGGCCGAGCGTCTGCTTGAACCAATCCACCGCGTCGCGCGCCTTGTCCAACTGGTCTTTGAGGATCCAATCCGGGATTTCGCTCGCGAGACAGCCGGACATGGCGATCAAGCCTTCCTTGTGCGCCGCCAGGATTTCCTTGTCAATGCGCGGCTTGTAATAATAGCCCTCCAGATGCGCGGCGGTCGTGAGCTTGATGAGATTTTTGTAGCCGGTCTCGTCCTTCGCCAGCAATCCGAGATGATGATAAACATCGCGCCCGCCACTGCTGGTTTTCTTGTCCAGCCGGCTGCCCGGCGCGACATACACCTCGCACCCGATGATGGGCTTGATGCCCTTTTCGCGCGCCGCCTTGTAAAAATCAATGACCCCGTGCATCGCGCCGTGGTCGGTGATGGCGAGCGCGGGGAATTTCAGTTCATGCGCCTTGTCCACCAGCCGGTCCAGACGGCAGGCGCCATCGAGCAATGAATACTCGGTGTGCAGGTGAAGATGAACAAAGTCCGCGTGCGACATGAAGAGAGTTTAACTTTTCACCACCAAGACACCAAGACACAAAGTTTCCAGTGGAATCGTTTTTCTGTGCGCCCTGGTGGTGAAAAATCCCTGGTGACCAAGTAACACGTTGGATTTGTCGTTGTATTTCCCACAGAGCTTCACTACTTTTAGGATTATGGGACGTAAACTACGTGCCGCGAAAGCGGCAGTTAAAATCAATCGCTCGAAAAAGGAAAAGGTTTTGCCGGTCAACAACGCGAACAACCCCTATCATATCCTGTCGCCCGGGCCTTCGGTGCCGGAACTGTGCAATGCCTACATCGAGTGCCCGATGCGGAGCAAGATCAAATACGAGTTGGACAAGGAGTCGGGTTTCCTCCAGATCAGCCGCATGTTGCACAGTGCGGTGCATTATCCGAGCAATTACGGTTTCATTCCCCAGACCTACTGCCAGGACCACGACCCGCTGGACATCCTGGTGCTGTCACAGGAACCGGTCATTCCCGGTTGCGTGATGAAGGCGCGCTCCATCGGCATGTTGCGCATGATTGATCAAGGTCTGGAAGACATCAAAATCATTGCCGCGCACGCCAACGACCCGATGTTCTCGAACTACAACGACATTTCCCAGTTGCCGCCGCACGTGCTGCTGGAGATCCGCCATTTCTTCGAAATCTACAAGGAACTCGAAAAGGCCGAACTACCGGTGGTGGAGGAATTCCAGGGACGCGTTGACGCGTATCGAGCCATCCGCGACGCGCTGGCCCTCTACCAGCGCCATCGTTCCCAACTGCTCAAGGGCGAATACCCGGTCATCTGAACGAAACGATGCAATGCGCGGTTGGCCATTTATTTCTTGAAAAAATCCTTGATGACCGCGACCACGCGCTGGATTTGCGAGTCGGTCAATTCAGGGAAAATCGGCAGGCTGAGACATTCACGCGCGGCTTTTTCGGCAACGGGAAAATCCCCGGGGTTGTGGCCGAGATTCGTGTAACACTTTTGCAGGTGCCGCGGCCACGGATAATGCAACGCGCAGCCGACGCCGTTGTCGCGGCCTTTTCCCTTTCACCTGGAGCGCGCCGGGGTTAAAATGCAGAAGTCGTATGACGAAACCGGTTTCGCAACGTCCGGTGCCGCAACGGCGGCGGTTGCCGCGGTCGTTCAAGGATTTGACGCCGTCGAAGCATTTCAATCCGCGCACGTTTTTCCGTGAACTCGTCTGGAAAGCGCTGCTCACACCGCGGGTGGGCCAGCCGCGGCGGCCGGTTTTCCCCAAGCTCATCCGCGGCCAGGTTGCGATTACCTGGATTGGCCACGCATCGTTTTTGATCCAGTTCACAAACCTGAATGTTTTGATTGATCCGAATTTTGCGAACTGGCTGTTTTTTTTGAAGCGCATCAAACGCTCCGGCCTGAAAATCCAGGACCTGCCGCGGATTGATCTGGTGCTGCTCACGCACGCGCATTTCGATCATTTTCACAAACCGACGTTGCGCCGGCTGCCGCAGCCGAAAATCGGCGTGATGCCGCGCGGCGTCGGTGATTTGGCGCAAAACCTTGGTTTTGCGCGCATCATCGAGCTGGATTGGTGGGAAAGCTTTTCGCAACGCGATTGGAAGGTGACGTTCACGCCGAGCCGGCATTGGGGCGCGCGAATGCTGCGCGACCAACATCGCGGTTACGGCGGTTTCCTGCTCGAACATCAAGGCCGCAAAATTTACCACGCGGGCGACAGCGCCTATTTTGACGGCTTCAAGGAAATTGGCCGGCGGCTCGCGCCGGAAATTGCGTTGCTGCCGATTGGGGCGTATCACCCGGAATCATTCCGCCGCGTCCACATGGGCCCCGACGAGGCGGTGAAGGCGTTCCGGGATTTGCACGCGCGCTGGCTGGTGCCGATGCACTACGGGACGTTCAAATTGTCGTTCGAGGATCTCAATGAACCGCCACGGTGGCTGGTTGAGATTGCCATAAAGGAAAACTTCATGCAAAAAGTGCGAATGCTTGACGAAGGCGTGCCGGTGGTGTTTTGATCTTGAACATTGCGCCGCCCCAATATGACCGACGACAACGGTAATTCCAACTCATCGCCCCTCGACGCGGTTCGGCGTTACGTGCCACTCGCGGTTTGGGCCATCGTCATTCTGGTTGTTCTTGCCATTCCGCTGAAAATCATCAGCTACGGCTATTTGCCGGGCGACGATGCGCTGCGTCACGCGGCCAAGGCGGTGAGCGGCAAACCGTGGCCGGACATTCTGGTGATGGGTCCCGCTTTCAAGATAGATCACAACTTCGGCTGGCATTTTCTGCTGCGGCAAATTTTTCTGTGGAGCAAATGCAGCACCGAAGGGCTGGTCTTGTTTGCCGTCGTGGCGTTGTTCACATTGGTAAACTGGTCGGCGTTGCCGTGGTTAAAGCGGCCGGAAGCCTGGTTGATTGCCTTGACGGCGGCGGCGCTTACAACGGATGTCCCCTTGCGGTTTTTAATCGGGCGACCGTTTATACTGACCATTGCCGGGCTGCTGACCATTCTTTTTGCCTGGCAGGCTCACGGTTCAGCGCCGCCCAAATGGTGGACGGTGTTGTGGCTGGCGCCGTTGATTGCCATTTGCACCTTTGTGCATGGAGTGTGGTATCTCTGGCTGCTGCCGGTGGCGGCATTTTTCCTCGCCGGACAATTTCGCTGGGGATTGATGCTGATTGCGGGATGGGTGGCGGGAGTATTCCTGGGCGCTTCGCTCACCGGACATCCGTTTGAGTCCATTTACCAGGCTTTCGTAATGGCCCATCGGGCTTTTGATATGCACGCCACCCAGCGCACGCTGGTCACCGAATTCCAGTCATCGTCGGGCGATGTTCTCGCGCTGTTCCTTCTGGGTGGTCTGTTGATTCTGCGTCAACTGGCCGGCTTGAAGGCGCGACCTTTGACCTCCGATCCGGCGTTCTGGCTCGTCTGTCTTGCATGGGTGCTCAGTTTCAAAGCGGTGCGTTTCACGGAAGACTGGGGCTGGCCGGCACTGATGGTTCTGATCGCTTGCGATTTGCAACTGCTCCTGCAAGTGCGATTCGCGGCGGACTCTTTCGAGCGCCTGGCGCTAACCTGCGGACTTGCGGCCATAACGTTCCTGGCCATCACCAACGATTACAACAGCCGCTGGACGTATAATCTGACCCAGCAATATCTCACGCAGGACAATCCCGACCTCAACGGCTGGTTGCCGGAAAAGGGCGGCATCCTTTATTCCTCGGACATGACGATTTTTTATCAGACATTTTTCAAGAATCCCAACGCGGACTGGCGATACATTCTTGGCTTTGAGCCCACCCTGATGCCCGATGAAGATTTCCAGGTGTTTCACAAAATCATGTGGAATTTCGGCGATGCCAAAGCCTACGAACCGTGGGTGAAAAAAATGCGCCCGCAAGACCGCCTCGTCATCCGCGGCGGCAGGGGCAGCCTGCCGAACAGCTCGCAATTGGAATGGGAGTATGGCGTCAGCGGCATCTGGATTGGACGCTTGCCGCGCACCAACGCGCCGCCGCCCGCACCGACCATTCCCGCAACGGCGACGCGCGACACTTCAACCAATTCGGTGAATTCAACGAAGTGACAGCGCGTCGAACTTGCGCGCCAGATCAAAATCCTTTTCCGTCAAACCGCCGGTGTCGTGCGTGGTGAGCGCGAGCGTCACCTTGTTCCAGCGGATGTCAATATCCGGATGATGCCACGCTTGCTCGGCGATTCCGGCGACGGCATGGACAAATTTTATCGCGGCGGGGAAATCATTGAACGGATACGTCCGCGCAATCGTCGCGCCTTTCTTTTTCCAATCCGGCACGGTGGCGAGCGCGTTTTTGACCTCAGAAGCGTTGAGTTTTTTCATAAGTAACAGATGGCGGCGGTTGGCCGGATTGCCAATGGCCAATGCCCGCTCATCCTCGAAGCCCACCGGAAAATCGAGGACGGCAGCGAGGACGAGGATGGAAAGTGAAGCGAATCAGAACCATTCCTTGCGTCCGTCCACGTAAGTGCGCACAAACTCTTCGTCGGACTTGCACAGGTAAATGATGCCTTCGATGAGGCCGATGATGTGTGTCACCACGCCGGCAATGCCGCAGGTCAGGATCGTCACCAGCAGCATGACCAAACCTGCGCCGGTGTAGCCGAGGATGAATTTGTGAATGCCGAGCGAGCCGAGCAGAATACCGCAAATGCCCGCCGGAATTTTGTTTGACGCCCGTGATGCAACGGTGGACGGAGGCGCCGCGATCGGCGGCGGAACCGCTTTCAGTTCGGATGCAAATTCAGAAAACGAACCCAGCGGTTTCCATTCCTGGGAACCTTCCATTTGCACGAGCGTTTGTGCCTTGACGCGGTTCTCGGCAATCCAGCGCCGAATTTCCTCCGCGCTCACCGGGCCATATTGCTGGCCGTCCACTCCTACGATTTTATACATAACGCGCCTTTCTTGTTTCAGTTGCCGTCACGAAAATTTCACGACTGCTTTGGCGGTTTGCCAGGCAAATCCGCCATTCGTGGCGGAATGGGTTTTGGTTCAACCTGCCCGTCCGCTTTTGCCTGACGCAACAAACTTAAACTCGTGACCAGCGACCACAACCAGCCTGTGCCAAAACAGATTAGTCCCCACTTTCCCATCCAGCCGGATGAATCTGGCGGGACTGGCTCGCCGAGTTGCTGGAGATAAACGTGGTGGCACAATTCAATTATCCAGCCAACGATCAAAACAAAACCCGCCAGGGCCAGCAGTAATTGACCGGTTCCGGCCAAAACTCGCCGCGCCATCAACGAGCCAAGCCCCGGGGTGGCACATTGATTCGTCAAAACGCACGTCCAAGCTCGGGCACGGCTTGTTGGTCGGGCAGGCCGGAGAGGCATGATGCATCAGGTAAATTGCGATTTCACTTCCGGCTTGTTCAAGACCACCAGCGCCCAGATGCCAAAGGGCAACCCGAGAACACAACACGGCGTCAGGCAGGGGATCATCGCCAGAATGGCGGCGGCAAATGCGAATTCAAAACTTCGCAAAGACTGCATTTTCGCCGCGCCGATCAAAACCAAAACCGACATCGCCAGCGCAAAAAGACTGTTGATCATGCCCAGCGGTCCATAGGCCAAATGCAGCAATTGCTGCACTTGGGGATCGTTAAATTGTGGTATTCCAGAATAAAGCTGACTCACATCTGAACGGAAAAAAATCAATTTTACCAGACTCCACAGGGCCAAAACCAAATTGAGAATGGCTGTCACTTTAAGCCCGATGGCGGGGCCTTTGACCAGTTGCAAGGCTGCGTCGCGCCCGTCACCCGCACCCGCCACAGGCGCAGTCAACGGCGGCGGCGGGGCGGAACTTGCGGCAAAAACATCGGCGAATTCAGGAAACGCCGAGAGCGGACGCCATTCGGTGTCGTTTTCCTCCTTCGCCAAAGATTGTGCATTGAGCCGGCCGTCGGCAATCCACCGGCGTATGTCATCCGCCGTGACCGAGCTGTATGGTTTTTGATCGCCGCCGATGATGGTGTAAGTCGCCATAATTTTGTCCCGTGTTTGCCGACTTCTAGTTCATCGCACGCAACGACGCAAGCCGTTTCGCTGTGGCGGCGGGCATCCTGCCTGCCGTAGCCGGCGGCATCCTTGCCGCCCAGGCCACAAAACCGAACCTGCGTCATGACCTCGCTCCCACATCAGACCACCCGGCTGGAAGCTGGGCGATACGGCAGCCAAGGATGGCTGCCGCTACGGGGGTAGTGCCTCCGGATTCGCCTGGTTCGGAGCGGACGTCACTGGTTCCGCACGAACAACTTTCCCGGCAGTTGCTTGACCACGCGCTTCATTTCCAGACCCAGCAACGCCACGCTGACCGCCGAACTCGGCAAACTGCTGCGCCGGATGACTTCATCAATGCTTGATTCCTCGTTGTTCAACGCATCATAGACGAGTTTTTCGTTTTCGGACAGGGTGAGGGCCGGGAGAACGCCGGTCTCGCCCGGCGACGGCGGACGATTGCTCGCCGGGAACAAATACTCGAACTCGCTCAAGACATCCTCCGCGCCTTCGCACAGCTTCGCGCCCTTCTTGATCAGGTCGTGACAGCCCTTGCTGCGCGGCGAATCAATCCGTCCGGGCACGGCAAAAACCTGCCGGCCGTATTCGGTCGCAAAATTCGATGTGATGAGCGCGCCGCTGTGCAGGTCCGCTTCCACGACAATCGTGCCAAGCGTCATGCCGGCCACGATGCGGTTGCGGATGGCGAAGGATTGCTTGTCCGCGTTGCGGTTGAATGGATATTGCGTGATGACCGCGCCGGATTCGGCAATGCGCTCGAACAAGTCCCGGTTTTCCGGCGGGAACACGATGTTCATGGAAGTGCCAGTTTACCGAACATGGGTTCCTGTGGTAGAATCCATCGCAGCCGAAATGAAAACAGCCTATTCTTACGTGCGGTTTTCAACACCGCAGCAGGCGCTTGGCGATAGTTTACGCCGACAGGTGGCAGCCGCCGAGCAGTTTTGTAAAGAAAACGGTTACACGCTTGACCGTTCATTGACCTTACATGACAAGGGCATTCGTGCGTTCCGCGGCGAGAACATAGAAATTGGAAGGCTGGGCGTATTCCTTGGTTTGGTCAAGGCGGGCACCGTCAAACGCGGTAGTGCGTTGTGCGTTGAAAATTTAGACAGACTCAGCAGGGCTGAAATCACAGACGCACTTGGGGTTTTTCTGGATTTAATTCGTTCGGGAATTACGGTTATCACGCTCACGGATAAACGCATTTACAACCGCGAGTCAATCAACCGCAACCCCGGTGAATTGATGGCGTCAATCGTGTTCCTGATGCGGGCCAATGATGAAAGCAAAGTCAAATCGGTTCGCGTCAAAGAAGCGTATGACCAGAGAAAGAAAGCCGCGAAAGAAAACGACTTTAAGTCTTTGGCATGGTGCCCGCCGTGGTGCGACTTTGATAAGGAGCAAGGTTACACCATAAACAAGGGACGAGCGGCAATCGTTCGCCGCATTTATGACGAATACTTGAGAGGCAACGGCCCTTTCCGCATTAGCCGAATGTTCAATGCTGAGAAAATCCCGACATTGGGCCACCGTGGTTTCAGGCAATACAAGAATACAACGCAGCAGTGGTATAAAAAAACCATTCGGGATTTCCTCTTTGACAGGCGGGTTTACGGCTACTGTGAATTTTTGGACAAAGAGAATTATTTCCCGGCCATCATTCCCAAAGACAAATACAACGCTGTTCAAAATCGTTTAGCATTGAGGGCACAGGCAGAGCCGACGGGGGGGCCAACGGAAGGGCAAGGCAACCTTTTTACGGGAATTTGCCGGTGTTCAGTTTGCGGTAGCTTGATGACAAAATCATCAACCCGCAAACATTACAAAAACAAGGTGACACTGTATGAATATTTAGTTTGCGACGGCGCTCGTTCCGGCAAAAAATGTTCTTACCGTTCCGTCTCCTACCGCGAATTTGAGAGGGAATGGCTTCAAGCCATCCGCACGGATGCATATTTCAAAGCGATGACGAAATACAATCCCCAAAAGGAAATTGAAGAGCGGCTGGCATCCATGCAGGGGGAAATCGTAACGAATGACCGGCAGATTGAAAAACTGACACGCATGATTTTGAAGGACGAAAACCCTTCCGTTACGCTCGTGAACCAGTTGAAACAATTTGAGGCAAGGCAGGTTCAACTTTCAAAGGACATTCAATTGGCGACTGCACAGTTAAAGACAGTTCAATCTGTTCCGACATTGACGGAAGCGGTGAGAAAGGAAGCCGATGAAATGTTGAAAACGAAAGAGGGCAGGATGAGAGTCCGGGAATTTCTCCGCAGCACCGTTGACCGCATTGTTGTGGATGCAGCACATGGGGTAAGCCAGATTTATTTCAAGTCCGGTTTTGTGGGGACAATGAACGTGCTCGTCGGCGAAGAAGAAGAAGGTGAAGATGGCATTGTCAGGGTCAAATTGACTGGGCCTGTCAATTTCACAATCAGAGGCCCCTAAAATTATTTCCCGTGTCGCTTGCCAGTTTTGCGCTCCCGTGTCAGCGATCCAGTTGCCGGATGACCCCGCACCAAAAAAACAAAAACTATGAAAAACGACACGAAGAAAACTGGCAACGCAACCAAAAACGCACAATCGGCTTTGGCCGACATCAACAACCGCATCGCGGAACTTCAACAGCAACGGGTCGGTTTGGCCGAACCATTGAAAATCCGTTACGCGGAACTCTGCAAGGAACTGGCCGACATGGAGACGGAGATTCGCTCACTCGATGGCAACTGGCGTCCATCTTTGCTCCGGCCCAAGGCGGAAACCAAGATTGCGGAGATTTTGACCGCCAATAATGGTCAACCGATGACCACAGATGAAATCGTCAAGGCGGTGGGCGGCGCCTTTACACCGTGGAAAATCAAAAACGTGTTGAAGAAGAAATCCACCGGCGCAAAGGCAATTTTCGTCGTGAATGACGGCAAATTTGCGGTGAAAACGTAACGTATTCCATCAAATCAGACACCCCGGCCATTTTGTGCCGGGGTTTTTTATTGTTGAATATTTAGATAAAATATTTGCCTTCGCTCTAAATGATTATCCATCAGGCACAAGGCACGAAAAAACCGCCAAGCGAAAAAAACCGCCTTTTGGGGAGCGGCGCTGACTCCCCCGATTTAAGTTGCTCACCTACAGCAATCTGGCTCAGGGGTTGACAAAGCTCGACAGCTTGATATTCTGCGTCTATGATTAGCCCGGCAGGCGACGGGGAATCCAGTAGCGACTGAGAGAAAAAATACCGCTCCCGGTCAAAGAAAAACATCCAAAAACAACAGGCGCATGAACTATGCCCACGCATGGTCCATGCCCAAAAACAAAAAGGAAAAATGAATACTAAACGTAATACCAAACTAACCGAAGCCGAGATTCAACAGCTCAAGCAATACGCTGAGCAGGTGAATCAGCTTCAAACGGAAATTCAGTCCAATGACAAGCTTTCCGCCCACCACAGCAAGGTGGCTTTGGAACTTGCCATCAAGGCGGGTGGATTTCTGAATGCAGCCAAGGGACTTCTCAAACATGGAGCATGGAAGAAATGGCTGGCCGAAAATGTGGCTTGTATCTGCAAACGCACGGCGCAGAACTACATGAAATTGGCGAAAAAGGTGGAAGAAAGGCAATATGTTGCCCTTTTGACCGAAGCCGAAAGCCTCCGTCAGGCTTACATCCGTGTTGGCATCATCAACGAAAAATCCGACACGGAACCAGCCAACACAGAACCGGCCAATACGGAACCAACCGTCGCTGAACCGGCCAATAAGGCAATGTCGCCTGAAAAAATGAAGGAGAAGGACAAGGCTCAATACGATGCGAAACGGAATGAAGCTCGTCAAAAAGCGATCCTGCATGTCCGTGAAACAATTAACGCCTCAAATAAGCTCAATTGGAACCTGTCAACGTGGGCAGTGAAGAATGACAAGCCGTGTTCCGGTGATGAGGCAAATTACGGTGCGGCCCTTTTCAATGAATTGAAAACATGGGTGGCAAAACATGAATTCCAAGATTTGACCCGCGAGGATGAAATTATCACCAAGACGGGCATCGTGTTGTCTGAAGTTGTGAAGTCATTCATTTTGGCAAACACAACGACTGCGACAGAAGCCCCTCTCGTTCCACCACTCGCTGAAATTGCTCCCAACTATGTGATGGAGTTCAATGGTCAATCCGTCGAAGTGGCCGAACCGAAACCCGCGTAACCAAACAGTGAAAAGTTCATGTGCCTAGTAGCCCGTCAAGAAGCGGCCGGCGGGCTGCTAGGCCAAACAACCGGCTAAACATTGAATCATTATGAATACAGCAACCATTGTGCGGTTCATCAAAAAATACCACCTGAACGGTTTAATCAACTCGGTGGTATGGAAAAAATATGGAGAGAACATTCAGGTCAGTGCGATGAGTCCTAACAAGGAGATTTTCGTTACTGTTACATTGAAGGACGTGGCAGGTCTTGAAAATGGAGATATGGGCATCAGCGACACGAAACCGCTTCTTAAATCATTGTGTGCATTCTCGTCAGAGGAAGTCTCACCGTCCATTGAGAAACATCCTTCAGGCGAAGTGGCCGCTTTGACGTTTTCCGCAGCGGGCAGAGTTGTGCGATATGTTACACAATCCCTAGATGAATTCGACTCAATTCCACCGGCAATAAATTCTCATGCTGGGAATGTCGCCATTGTCTTGGATGAATCATTCAAAAGGGTTTTTATAAAGGCACACAGAGCCTTCAAAAACGACCCTGACTTGTTGTTCACGATAGTCATGTCCAAAAGGACTGGAAAACTGAATGTGGTTTTCAATTATCGTGAAAAATGTCTCAGCGACAGTATCTCCATCCAAGTATCCTGCGTGGACGGGATGGATACCATCAACGATCCGATTTCTTTTTCGGTCCGGTTCTTGAAAGAAGTGTTGAAGGGAAATCCTGAATTCAAAGACCCGATTCTGTATGTGTCCGATGATGGTTTGGCATCCATTACGTTTTCGGATAACGATTTGGAGGCTCAGTATCACTTGGTAAAAATGGAAACAGAGGAATGAAAAATGCCGAACGGAATTGGCATCGTTCAATTCTGTAAGAGATAAGAACCGCAAAGAGGCCCGTCAATTTGAGTGACGGGCCTCTTTTTATCAGTCCTGTGCGGCTGGCGTCACTGTGTAAATTTTAGGTGCGGCTCAGTTCCTTTGCTCTCTTTTGGAATTTTCCCCTTGGCAGAATCTCTGTGGACACAGTCACCCCGACAAACGGGGTAACTGTGTCCGAAAGATTCGTTTTCCACTTGGCATTCTGCTCTTCCACCCCGAGCAGCAGGGGACTTTTTCGGTGATGCTTACACTCCCATTAAAGGGATGAGCCATTGCCTGTTGCCTTCATGCCAACGCTTCTCATTTCGTTGGTCAGTCAGCGGAAGAAAGATGTCCTTAAAACTTCCGGTGCATCTTGGAATGTTTAAGCCTTTCGGCTCCATGTTTGTTTTCACCATCGGCAATGCTGTCATTCACCTCGCGGTGAACCACTTTGGTATAAGGTGTCAAACGGTTTTTAAGCCGTATATTTTTGTTCGTCTGCTTTGGCAGAACTGGCAGCATCAAGCCAATCCTTTGTTTTCTACCGCATCTGTGTCGTGGCGGTTATTCCACGCTTCAATTCTTACAGCGGTTGCCGGATTTTTCTGAATGAGTCCTTGTGTAACCTGCCACGGTGTCCAATTCATCACTTGCGAAAAGAAAAGAGTGTCCGTTTCCATTCCGAAAGGCTGTGATGACCCGTTTAACGCTGACAGAAGCAGACACTCTTAAATCCAAATGCGCTAAACACCATCATCACATTGTAAGAATAAATACGGTATAAAAAATCATTCGGCGAAACAATTTGCCCAAAACGCAAAATAAAATTACAGGACTTTGCCACATGAAAAGTTTTGGCGAATAAACGCAAAGGGGCGACCCGAAGGCCGGGGGGTTGGTGTTGAAATCCCGCACCTTGTCGGCACTGACAGATATTTATATTCGGTGCGGAATGACCCGTCACCAAAAACGAAAGGTTTAGGAAAATGAATCAGATTACAGAAACCCAAACCGCCAGCGGCTCCGTTGACCCATTGGCTCAATTGATTGTGGATACAATTCGGAAATCGGGCGGCAGAGCGTGGCTCGGATTTCCACCGCCGGAAGAAATGGAACAATTAAGGGCTGAAAAAGCCGAACGTGACTTTAAGATCGCAAAAAGACGGCTGGAAAACCAAGACCGAAAAAGGGCGGAGTTGAAAGAGAGAGCACGTGAGGTCATCCAGCGGAACAGAGACGAGCAAGTTTGACCATTACCCAGCCAGCCCCTCCCCCACCCGTCATAGGGGCGATGCCCTTCTGATCGTGGGGCTAAAAACGAGGGCTGGCCCCCTGCATCTCTGCATTTGATGGATGGTCAGGAAATTCCCAAGGAAAAGCGCATGTATTCATGTATCGCTTATGCCGATTGCAATGGGGTGAACACCCCATAGACGGAATGAGGCAACCGACGCAAATTTACGTTAATCAATAAAAAAATGTTGGTTGCTAAACAACATCCATGAAACAAATCACTGTCTTGCTGGCTGACGACAATCGGGTTGTGCGCAAAGAATTCAGAAAGATTTTGGAACTCGAAGCCGATATTGAAGTGGTCGGCGAAGCGAAAAACGGCCATGAGGCCGTCGCCATGGTCAAAAAACTTCGTCCCGCATTGGTTCTGATGGACATTGCAATGCCTCTGCTCAATGGGTTGCAAGCCACTTGCCAGATTCTCAAAGCCTTTCCCACTACCAAAGTGCTCATACTTTCGGCGCATAGTGATGAAGCGTATATTGTGGAGGCGGTCAACTCCGGTGCGATGGGCTATCTGCTCAAACAAACCTCTGCTGACAATGTGTGCCACGCGATTCGGGAAGTCCAAAAGGGGAACATATTTTTCAGCCCGTCAATTCCCAAACGCTTTCACAAACGGAATCGGAAAAAGTAGATGGATAGCGCCAGTTTGCGTTCTGGCAGTTTGGTTCAGACTGAGGACATTCCACCGTTCCCGCGTCCAAATCCATCATCCTGACCGTCTGGCGAACGCCGTGCGGCCGTCCTGTGAATTGTTTTGAGAAATTAAGAATGCTGGTGGCTAAAAAATAGCAGCGGTCAGGAGAAAGAATCATACCAACATCAGCGGGAATTTTGTTTTTTCGAGGCTTGGAGCGGATTCTTTACCTCCGTTTAGTTTTTTTAAGAAATGCTTTGCCGGGCGCGGAGCGGGCCGTTTACCAGTTGTCCATGATTAAAAAGCAACAACGATTCATTGGATATTTTCGCGTCTCAACCAAAATGCAGGGGATTGATGGCAACGGGATGACCGCTCAACGGGAAATCGTTCGCCGGTTCGTTGAATCCCAAAACGGAAATTTGGAAATGGAGTTTTCAGAGGTCGAATCCGGCAAATGGACGGATGACGAAAGACCTAAATTGGCCGCGGCGCTGGATTACTGTAAACGCAACAAGGCCACGTTGGTCATCGCAAAACTTGACCGATTGGCGCGAAACGCCGAATTCTTGCTCCGTCTTCAAAACAGCGGCGCGGATTTCGTTTGTTGCGATTGCCCGAACGCCGACAAATTCACCGTTGGAATTTTGGCTCTGGTCGCACAAAGAGAACGCGAATTGATTTCAGAACGCACCCGTTTGGGGTTGGCCGCCGTTCGGGCCTCCGGCAAAAAGTTGGGCAACCCAAATCCACAAGCGGCCGTGGCCGCGATGATTTCAGCAAACAAGGTGGCTAAGATGGAATTCGCCGCCAAGGTGTTTCCGATTATTCAGGAAATTAAATCCACTGGCGTTAAGAGCCTCCAAGAAATTTGTAATTGTTTGAGCCGTCGTGGAGTTTCGACACGCAATGGGAAAAATTGGTATCCGGCAACCGTTCGCAACATTTTGAAGATCCAAAACACTTAACCTCCCCCGACGACGCCTGGCGTCGTCGGCCATCAAATCAAAACACACCATCAAACGACCCGCACAAACCACCACCACACCGAAAATCTTAAATTGCCCAATCATCGGGGATAGGCTTCGATTTCTTTTTGGATTTCACCAAACCAAGAGATTCAAGAGATTCCGCCAAGCCAAGTTTTCTTGCCATGGCATAATTCCAGCTTCGCATGTGGCCTTCCAAATCGGACACAAACAAATAGGGATATTTAATTTTTTCCCAAGGCTTTATTTTTTGGTATTCTATTTGGAATCCATATTTGCTTAAATCGGGGCCAACGTAAATGTTCCCCTCAAAATTGGCGTCCAGCCATTTTCGCGTATCCAGATAAAACGGTGGTTTCCCAAAATCTTCACGATACATTCGTTGTCGTTCTTCCGGTGTCAAACCCGTTATCAATGGCCGTATCTTTTTCATCTTCGACACGTCATAGCTTTGAGTTTGGTTTGGAGATTCAGGCGCTGCCGGAAACAATTTCCGCACCACCCTGCGGGTGATGAGCAGTGAAATAACGAAAGCGATAACCACATCCGACCATGTGACAACACCGTTGACAAATTCTTGGTCAGGGGTTGCCGGATTTAGTTCTGAAAAATTCGCCAAGCCGGTCATTGACATCAATATGATGCCAACAATCTGCACCGGCACGAAAACCAGCGGCCACAACAAAATGGGCACGCATACCCTAGCCCGTTTTTGAGTTGCCGTCGCACATTTCCAAAGCCCGGTTGCAATCGCATACAACGCGGCGGTCAGAACTGCCGCGATTGCTAAAAGGGCCACCGTTTCCCCCAGACTCGGTTTTTTGTCTTTGTCGGCCATTGTTTTGTGATTTTCCGGTTCTCCGTCAGTTTTCCGGGAGCCAACTCGTCTTCCGTCGTTCTAGCAAGCATCGAATGTGCCAGACAACTACCTTTAGCGAGTGTTGGTGTCAATCATTCCGCTTCATCCTCTTATGCGTGGAAGAATCCGCATCAGTCAGTTTCAGGAAACGACTACGAGAATTGCGGCTTGCCTGCCGGTGGACACAGGAAAAGGCCGCAGAATCTTGTGGTATTGGATATAAACTGTATCAGCTTTACGAACTTGGAATAAAGACCAATCCCGGTTTGCTCACGCTCGAAAAGATTGCCAAGGGGTTTGGGCTTGGAATTCACGAACTGCTTGCTCCCGTTCCTTCGCTTCGGTCTCGCGTCAACAAACCTGCCATTTCACAAAAAGGGAAATCCACATCCCGAAGGAAACGCAGCAAGAGAAAGCAATGACGAAACTACCTTTCAGATGTGAAGGACGCTGATTTGTCACAATAATTTTCTTGCGCTCTTTTGGATTTCTGTCATCATCCCGCCAGTAGTGCTGAACTTCTCAGCACAGGGGAAATTCAGCAAGGGTAAAAAACAAACTACCAACGATAGGGAAACTGATGAAAACTATAACTAAACAGTTGTTCATTCTGGCTTTACTCGCTTCCGGCTTCACGGCTCAGGCAATTACCAATTCCGCCATTGCCGTTTCAGGAACGAACATCGTTCTTTCGTGGCCAAGCTACGGCTACGAAAGTTATCTCATCCAATACCGTCAAACGCTCGACCCATCCGATTCTTGGTCGGCGTTGACGAACGCATATCCAGCAAACAGCACCAACCAAACGACGTTCACGATTTTTGGTGTCGTCCCGCAGCAAGGTGGCAGTGGTGGCAGCTACAGCGTTGGTAGTGGTTCGCCTCCAAGGCCAAGTTTTGCCAGCAGTTCTATGACGGCCATGAATTCCGAACCGCTGGCGGTGCCGGTTGATGGTTCAGGAGGCGGTGCACCAGTGGCGATTTATCCGCCGGGTTTCGACTTCTCCAATTTCAACATATTTGACCCGGTGAGCGGGGAATCAGTGAGTGGGGTAGGTTACACCGTGCCGTTATTGCAACAGAGTGCTTCGTTGACACTGGATGACGCTCAACCGTTGGATAGCGGCTCTGGTGACCCACCGCAGACAGGTTTCTATCGCGTTTTCCACATTCCAAACTGGCTTGCCAATTTTTCGGGTTACACCTTTGACGGCCCAACTTTCATTCCAGTGGATTATGCTGCACCCGATGCTCCGGTGGATTACGTGGATAGCACAACAGTTTTAATCAACGGCCAGCCTACGGATGACGCGGTATTCATGCCTTATGTCATCAATGGCGCCACGAATTGGGGCGTTGGTATTTACTTTGACCGTTTCCCGAATGGAACGAACACGATTCAATTACTCACGACCGTCCGAGAGTCTGACACGCTGAATGACCAGACGCCTTACATGGTTTTTTCCAATGCGCCAGTAGCCATCACCATTGGAAATTTAATCATGTTCACCAACTGGGATGATTTAATCTGGAATAACACGAACTACACATTTCGAGCGCAAACCGTTGCCAACGTGGATTGGGAAATTGATATTTACGACATCAATGACAACTTCGTGAATTACCAGACCGGCCATTCGGACGATGGTAACATCGCATGGGCTTGGAATCTGACGGACTATTGGGGCAATTCGCGAAACAATCCCGATTCCGACCCCGATTTTTATCCATACATCACCATCACAGGAAACTTGGTGCAAAACGCCGACAACGAACCAAACGCCGGGAGTAGCAGTGCCGGGAGTTGGATGCCGCCAGTGGCAGCGCCATATCCGAGCAGCGGTGCTTGGCTTTTCGCTTACATGGACAATTTTTACGATGACGGAACGACGAATTATGCCGGAGCCGATTCATATTATTTGAATGGAATTCAAACAATGGAGGGTGGCCCAGAAGAATGGAGTTATACTGCCTATGATTACCCAATCGAATTCGGCAGAAGTTATTCCCAAACTAACCGTAATGACAGTTGGGAACAACTGACATACAATTATCTTGGAAGCAGCGAAGGACAAATTCGCAATTTTTACTATTTCGGGCATGGTGCCGCCAATTTGATTGGAGGCGACATCAGCCTTTTGGACAGCAGCAACAACATCATTGGCTCGAAAAATTTGCCGGGATCAAAAGCATTTATGACGACGCAGATAGTCCATGATAACATCACATTCAACAAAAATTCGGGCGCGATTCTATATCGGTTTGTTTTTCTGGATGGCTGCAATACTGCGAGCGGGGGTTGGCCGGCTGCATGGGGTGTTCCCAAACAAGCCGAGCCGGAGAGTTACTATACAAGTTCTGCCAACAAAAACCATTCACGACCTTCCGCGTTTGTCGGTTGGGATGTCGAAATCGGTGGCAGCAAGGACTGGGGCACTGTTCCTAATTTTTGGAATTTCAGGTCGTATTGGATGTCGGATTGGGCTGGCACTTTTCAACAAGATTTGGCAGACTCTCTTTTTGATGGTAATGATTTTTCAGGTTGGGTGTCACCTTCACAATTTAATTCTCACAACAAAGTTTATGGCTATACACAGTTGGAATTTCTACAATGGAACAATGGCGGTGACTGGCCATGATTCTTGATTTAGGTTCAGTCGGCGATTTTGTCCAAGTTACGGCACAATACTCCAACGCCGTGCTCGTAGCAGTGCTACCGTATTTTTCAGATGTGGCAAAAAAAGTTGATTTGCCAGTGCCGCAACCTATTACGCAAACAGATGTCGCAGGCTTGCATGTTCTTCCGTTCAAAGAGGCGAAAGCCTCCATATTGCTTAAAAATGGTTGTGTGTTCGACTTTCAGTCTGGCTTTGTAAATCGTTACATCAATCCTGATTCGGTGTCCTATCATTCACAGGCTTTCGACAAAACTTCAGAGCAAAACTACAAGGATAGAAAAATAGAAAAGGACGAAGCAGTTCAAATAGCTCGCATCACGCTTAAAAAACTTGGCATTCCATTGGAAGATGTTTTTGCCGAGCAAGAACCACGCATAGCGATAGAGCAAAAAAATGACGCAAACGCCAGCCCACATTATCATATCCAGTGGCTTGATCCACGTGGGAGTGGGCAAATTGTAGGTGAAGACAATCCAGAAACCGAAAAGACTGGTCTCGTAACATCTCCCGCCGTGGACATGGAGATAAACGCGGAAACTAAAGAAGTTGAAAAATGGCATTTTGCATCTCTTAAAAGCCTTCGACGCCCGCCACCTAAAATAAACGTCATTCCGCCAACAGGACGTGGAATGTTCGATTCCCACATTCCGCCACCAGTAAATCCTGCCTACGCATGGAAATTGATTCCGATCATGTTCAAAGCAATTGATGAATATGGAGAAAAACTTTCTTTGCCTATCCCGCGACCGTTGACAACAAACAACGTCACCAAAGTCACCGTTTACAATAATGAGGGCTGGCCGCATTGTGAAATCGAACTCACCAACGGTTGGCGATTCGTTTATCGCCACACGATGGTCAATGGCTATTACGCACCGAACAATCTTTTCGACAGCGAAAACCGGCCAATCCATATCAAGGAGTTTGAAGGCAAATGGACTTTGACGACGAATCAAGCAATTGAAGTAATACACCGGGCGATGGAAAAATTGAGTTACCCAACGAACCATGTTCACATGGATTTCACACCAAGCGTTTATACCGCCGCAGTGGACAGGGAACACATTCCTCGTTTGCGGTTTGAATGGTATTATTCGGTTCAAGACGAATTGCAATCGCGGCTGGAAGCGGAAGTCAACGCCGACAGTGGCAAGTTGGAATCCCTCTATTACGATGACAAAGCCTATTGGGAAAGCCGTCCACCCATTGACGTGCCGATTTCCATTGCCCATCATTGACGAAACCAAACCGTAAATTTTAGTCCCCCAAATCCCAATGCCCACAAGCAGGCAGGCCGATTCAGGTCTGCCTGCTTCGTTTTCGGGATTCTGAATAATGGTTCAAACCGTCATTGTGATTTGGCACGCTATCGCCGTCCCCAAACCGATAAATTCAGCGTGTCCGTTCAGAAACGAGGGGGAGCCGATTGAGTGTCGGGAACACCAAAACCGTTTGACGATGTTGACCGCCGAACGGTCAGGGAATCGGGTGGGAATGGGTCTGCCCTTGCGTTTGGGCGTTCGTTGTCGTCTGTGGGGGGTGTGTTCCCTCTGTAATCCCCAAAACGTTGAAAACAAAGGGAAATCTCAGTTGTTGCCAAAAGTTTGTGGGACTGGAACAATGGTGTTGATGCCCGTGCCGAGCACGCAAACCGTCCGGCCTTTCGCCGCCAGCGCGCCCTGGTGCGCCGCCGTGTCAATCCCGCGCGCGCCGCCGCTCACGACCGTCACGCCGACATAGGCCAGTTGATAGGCCAGCTTGCGCGCGGTCTCGATGCCATAATGCGTTGTCATGCGCGAGCCGACCATCGCCACCGCGTTTTTGTCCTTCGCGGTCAGCGCGCCCTTGATGTAAAGCACCAGCGGCGGGTCGTAGATTTGCCGGAGCGATTCGGGATAATCCTCGTCGCTTTGAATCAAAACATGACAGCCGAATTCCTGGATGCGCTTCAATTCGCCGGTGAGGTCAACCGTTTTCTCCCAACCGGCAATCGCCGCCGCGGTTTCGTCGCCGATGTTGCGGACGCGACGCAGTTCGCCCTGGGACGCCTGAAGAATTTTGGGCGCGTCGCCGAAATGTTCCAGCAGCAGCCGCGCGCGCACCGGGCCGACATGCTCGATGAGGTTGATGGCTATGAGCGCCTCGCGCGAATCCATCCGGTTTGCATAACGGGTTGTGATTTTCGCCGCAAGCCAAAGTTTGCCCGTGATTGCATTTCGCCGGTTTTCTGTTACTTGATTGCCGTGCCTGATCCCAGTCTGTTGCTCCTCATTCCGGCTTACAACGAGGAGCGCCGCATCGAACCGGTGCTGCGCGACTACGCGCAATTTTTCGGGAAAAATTATTCCGGCAAATTCCAGCTCGTCGTCGTGCTCAACGGCTGCACCGACAACACGATCGGGGTGGTTCGGCGGGTCGCGGCGGAATTCCCGGCGGTTCTTCGGGTGTTGGAATTCAAGGAGCCGATTGGCAAGGGCGGCGCGCTCATCGAAGGCCTCAAGCTCGCCTCCTTCGGCGATTTGATCGGTTACGTGGATGCCGACGGCGCGACGCCGCCGCGGGCGTTCCTGGATTTGATCCGGCACATTGGCGACGCGGACTGCGTCGTCGGCTCGCGCTGGCTGCCGGATTCGGTCATTCATCAATCGCAAACCGGCGACCGGCGATTCGCCAGCCGGGTGTTTCACACCATCGTGCAACTGTTCTTCCGGTTGAACATCCACGACACGCAATGCGGCGCGAAGGTGATGAAACGCGAGGCGGTGGAAAAAATTCATTCGAATTTGCGCATCGCCGACATGGCCTTCGACATCAACCTGCTGGTCTCGCTCAAGCGCGCGGGCTTTCGCATCCGCGAGGTGCCGACCGAATGGACCGACAAAGCCGGCTCAAAAGTTCATTTATTCCGCTCATCGCTGACCATGTTCCTCTCCGTCGTGCGCATCCGGCTGATTTACTGGCCGCGGGTTTACCGATTACTTCGCCCGTTGCGTCCGCTGGAAGGCTGGGTTTACAATAAACTTCGCGCGCCGCGACCGTTGCCGGGGCTGGATTCGGAAAAGCGAGGATAGCGGATGGAGGATGGAAAAGCTCCATTCGGGGGAAACCATCCGCCATTTTCCATCCTCAATTTTCCATCCTCGCTTTGGATTTGGCTCCCCACGTAAACCACGCGCACACACCGAACAAAAGCAGGTTGAACACGCCGAGCGTCTGAAGCATCATCCGCAACCCAGCTTGCGGGTCGGTCAGATTTCCCGCGTGCCGGCCAACCACTGCCAGCGCCACGCCGTAGGCCGCCGCCAGCACCGCCAGTGCCGGCACAACACGAAAATTCGCCCGCGCGAGCAGATTATTGATGAGCACGTTCGCCAGCGCCAGCGGCACCATCGCCCACGCATACCACGGCAATGCGGATGAAGCGACCTGCACAAAGGTAACGTTGTAAAACTGCTTGATGATCCAAGGCCCCAGAATACACAACCCGCCCGCTCCGCCAGCCGCCAGAATCGCCGTGCCGAGCAGCACCATTCCCAGCAGGTTGCTTTCTTCCGATTTCGCCGCGCTGTGAACAATTTTCGGAAACATCACCGTCGCCAGCGGCAGCACCAGCCACAGGAGCGCGCGCGACAAGGTTCCCGCGCTGACGTAAAATCCCGTTATGTCGCCGGGGAAATATCGCTTTACGAATATGGTGTCCGCCGTGAGAAAAAATTGAACCGCGCCGAATCCCAGCATCAGTGGAATGATTTGCGCCAGCAAACTCCACCAGTCGAACGGTTGCGACGGCAGTTGCCACAACGACCGCGTTTGCCAGATGCCAATGCCGACCGCGACGGCCAGTCCCAGGCAAACACCCGTCATCATTCCCGCCGCGTAACCGCCCAGCAGGAATACGATAAACGCCGCCAGGCCCAATCGCCCCACGCTGTTGAAAATGTTCGACCAGCCTATCCAGAGAAAATTCTGCTGCCCCTGCATCACGCCCCAGAACAGGGGCAGCCAGAGCGAAAGCAAAATGACCGGCACCGTAATCCACAACCCGGCAGGATTCGTAATTTGCCAGCGCTGCAAAATGTCCGTTTGCCAGATCCCTGCGCCGCACGCCACGACCAGCCACAGTCCAAATGTCCCCAGCCAGGCCAGCCGGATCATGCCTGCCAGTTCGCGTTCCCGGTTCGTGGCCAGCGCCTTGGCCGTCTGATGGGCGAATACCATCTGCAACGGCATGTTCGGCACGCACATGACCACCGCCAGCAACACGCCAAATACGCCGTATTCCGCCACCGGAATTTTTTTGGCAAGCAGATGGACCGCCCACATCAGTCCGCCGCCTCCGACGTTGGCGATCATCAGCCAGCCGCTTTGCCGGAAAAAATGTCCGTGCTGCGAAGCCGGGGCCACCGAAGCTGTTTCAATTTTTTCTGCCGCCATGAGTGCCGGAAAATACGAAACCGGAACGTTTCGGGAAAGCGAATTCAAATTTAGGAGGGACGCCGTGTCGCATTCGCGCACTGCCCCCGGAGCGCGGCTGTGTGCAAAGCACCAGCCGCAGCACGTGAAAAAGCTTTGTAGCATCAGGCGTATTCCAGCAGGCTGGTTTTGCGAAGCTGCTGCGGCTGGTCTTCGACACAGCCGCGCTCCAATCCGGTTGCGCCCGGGGGCAGCCCCAAACTAAATCAACAAATGGGACGGCGGCACGCCGTCTCTCCCACAAAAAATCACGGAAGCGAATGTAAAAAGCGCAAAATCAAATCCTTGCCGCGTTCCAGCGAATCCAGCGAAATCCATTCGTCCGCCGTGTGCGCCTGCGCAATGTCACCGGGGCCGAACACCACGCTCGGAATGCCGCTCCGGGACAACACCGCCGCGTCGCAGAAAAAATCAACGCCCACGGGACGCGTCTGACCGACGCTCCGTAAAAAATGCCGGACCAACGGCAGCTTCGGGCTTGTTTCCAGCGGCAGGCATGGCGCGAGCTTCGTGCTGGAAATTTTGGCCGATAATTTTTTCACACGCAGCAAGGCGGTAATTTCGCGGCGCACGCTCGTTTCTGTTTCGCCCGGCAACGTCCGCCGGTCAATGGTGATGACGCAACGGTCGGGCACAATGTTCGGTTGGGCGCCGCCGCAAATCATGCCCACATTCACCGTCGCCGTGCCCAGCAGCGGATGACGGCGGCGGCGCAATCGCGCTGCGTAATCCGTTTCGAGCACGTCCACGATGCGCGCCATTTCATGGACGGCGTTTTGGCCGAGCTGCGGCGTCGCGCCGTGCGCCGCTTTGCCGCGCGTTTCGAGCTGCAACCACAAGCTGCCTTTGTGCGCGGTGACAACCTGCAATCGCGTCGGCTCGCCAACGATGGCGAGGACCGTTTGGTGTCCCGCCTTCAGGCGGCTGGTTGCGGCGGCTGGTTGCCCGAACCGCCTGAAGGCGGGACACCGAACCAGCGCGCGCGAACCGGCTTGCGCATTTTCCTCGTCCACCAAACCAGCAAAAACGATCTCGGTCTCCAGCGGACGTGATTTTGCATTCGCCAGCTCGCAAAGCGCGGTGAGCATCGCGGCCACGGAACCTTTGGTGTCGCACGCGCCGCGCCCGTACAGCCGCCCGTTCTTCCGGCGCGGAATAAATTGCGAATCGTCGGTATTGACGGTGTCAAGATGCGGCGCGAGCAGGATGGTTTGGCGGATTTTGTTTCGCGGCAAGAGGCAGGCAATGACATTGGAACGGCCGGGCAAAACCTTCTGGAATTCGACTTCGAGCCCGGCGCGTGCCGCAACCGATGCCAGAAAATCCGCCACATTCTTTTCACCATAATGGCGGGCCTGTCGCGCCGAAGCCACGCTTTGCGGGGCGAAGGCGGGATTCACGCTGGGCAGCGCGATGAGTTCAGCCAGGAGTTTTTCCGTGCGCGTCATGGCTTCAGAGTGGCACAGGCTTCCAGCCTGTGAAAAGTAATTACTCCACCGGCCGGAGGCCTGTGTCACTTTTCCACTTTCTCCTCGACACAGCATCTTTGCGGGCGTAACTGTTTCCGACGAAAAACTGATAGGCGAATTGAGTCCGGGCGTGCTCAAGATCAATGGCCCGTTCCTCTACGTCGTCATACCCATATGGTTGAGTTAAATAATTGTCGGAATTCTCCAGCAACTAATGTTGGGGTGTTTGCGCGGAGTCGAACATGAAAAAGAAAACGAGATCGAATCGTAATCGTTCACAAAAAGGGCAAACAGGACAGCACCGGCGCTCGCTAAAAGAAGAGGTCGAAGAACGTCTCGACCTACTTCCCAAAGTAATGAATCTAGGCGGGTTTCTTTCGGCCTCAGTTCGACCGCATATCCGAGACTCCGAGATAATCGTGTGCTTTGCGGATATTCGCGGCTTTACAGAATACTGCAAGCGCCTTCAGGAGGATTCCCACGACAGAAAAATTCAGAATTTCCTCCAGCGATATTTCGAAATTTTTGTAGAGGGAATGGTGGGATGGCGAACCCAATGGGACCGGCAGGAAAGAGACGGCACCGTGAAGAATCCAGATCTGTTCGTAGTTAAGGAACACCTTTGTCCCACGATGTTCAAGAACCTTGGTGACGGTATGATGATTGTTTGGGAAATTCCACCGGGGCTGCCGCAACTTGTGGATGGGCAGATTGCAAGAGAGGTCATAGACGCAGTTCAGTGGATCAGGAGTAGGTTTTATCACTGTTTTCGCGATCTCACAGATGTGGAAACAGATTCATACTCGGAGCTTGTTTCCAGACTTGACATAGGATTTGCAGTCGCTCGCGGTCATGCGTGGCGCCTCGATTTTGCCCATGGGGTTGACTACGCCGGTTCTGTGGTTAACCTCACAAGCCGATTGCTAGATTATGCAAGGCCGGAAGGAATCGTAATCCAATATCTGATGTCACAGGCGCTGTGTGACAGTTTCATAGCGGATGGCGATGGAAGGCTCGCGAAGGTGACTGGACTCAAAGGCTTTCCCGGTGGAGCCTTGGTTTGGCTCTCTCCAGAGATCAATATCAAACAGAAGGGAATCGTTTTGACGTCCAAAAAGCTCACGCGTAAAAAAACAGGTGGCGTTTAGTTCATGCCGCGCCGACGGCGCTGGGAGCCAAACCACCCAGCAAGCTCCCTTTTCCCGTCCCGAAACCCCAAAAGCCAAAATTCCCCGCCAAAGTTATCCGCAGATTACACAGACGAACGCAGATTTTATTTGAATTTCTTCGTCTGCGAAAATCGGCGCAATCTGCGGACGTTCTGAAAGTTCAAACAATTTCCACCGGACATTTCGGCAGCGCGTCGAGGAAGGCCTGGCCGTATTGCTTCGTCAATACGCGATTGTCCAGCACCACGATGATGCCGGTGTCGGTTTTGGTCCGGATCAGCCGGCCCACGCCCTGGCGGAATTTTAAAATCGCCTCCGGCAATGAAAATTCGCTGAAGGAATTCCCGCCGCGCGCCTCAATGGCCTCGATGCGCGCCTCGATGAGCGGATGGTCCGGCACGGCGAACGGCAGCCGGGTGATGATGACGTTGCTCAGGGCTTCGCCCGGGACGTCCACGCCCTGCCAGAAGCTGTCCGTGCCGAACAGCACCGAGTCCACGTCCTCCTTGAATTTTTCGAGCATCGTCGAGCGCGGCGTGCCCTTGCCCTGCACAAAACACGCGACCCCAAGCTTGTTGAAAAACGGCTCCATCCGCTCGCCGAGTTCCTGCATGAGTTTGTAATTCGTGAACAACACAAACGCCTTTCCGTGCGTCTGCTTCACGAAATGGGCAATCCAATGTTCGAGCGCATCGGCGTAACCGGCCTCGCGCGGGTCGGGCATTTTGCTGGCGACGAACAATTTCATCTGCCGCTCGTAATCGAACGGCGTGCCGACCTGCAATTGAGCGGCGGATTCCGCACCGACGCGCCTGGTGAAGTAAAGTAGGGCAGGTGTCCCGCCTGCCCCCGCCGACGAAATCGGTGGAAGTGCCTTTTGTGTTTCTTGCTTGCTCGGGCTATCGCCCTCGCCGGGCAGGCGGGACGCCTGCCCTACGTTACGGCCCGCTCCAAGTCTGAATTCACCCGGCTTCAATCCGGCTCTCTGCGGATTTTCCTGAATATAGAATGCTATCTTGTCCAGTTGCGCTGCATTTCGAACAATGCAATCAAAGGATTCGTCCTGCCAAAGCTGTCCTTTTCGCCCAATGGCCTCATTCAGTTTGTGGGCTGTGAACGACTTCCAAGAGTGCAAAACTTCCTTGAGCGGGTTTCCCTGCGCTAACTGCACAACTGTATGAACGTGGTTCGGCATGATGACGTAATGTCCAAGAAGGTATTGCTGCCCGTCAAAGAATCGCAACGCCTCCTCGACAATTGTCGAAAGCTCAGGCCGACGCAGCCAGCATTCACCCATCCCGCTGTCCAGCCAATGATGAAATCGCTCCGTAAACTTTTCGTGAAACTCCGCTTTCAGCTCGACAGTGAGCGGCTCGGGGTTTTTCTTCAACCAATCCTCCTGCTCGCGCAACCATTGCCGCAACTTGTCCTGCGGAATCGAATCCGCGAGCCGGAACGTGACAAAATAAGTCGCTCCTGCCTGCCGCCAATGCGGTAGATGGCGCGAATAAATAGCCACGGGGGCATCGGGGTCGAACGGCGTGAAAAGTAGGGCGGGCGTCCCGCCTGCCCGCGCCGACGCAGTCGGCGCAGAAGATCCTTGTTTTTCTTTTCCTCTCGCGCTGGCGCCCTCGCCGAGCAGGCGGGACGCCTGCCCTACTTTGGTCGCCAGTGTCGCGCTGGTCATGATGATGCTGGTGTCGCTCTCGAACAAACGCCGGCGCAAAAAATCCGCCACGTCAATCGGCGCGGCGTTCAACGCGAGATTTTTGTGCGCCTTGCCGCTGCGTTCGACCCAGTAAACATGGTCGGCGGCGCTCTGCTCGAGGAACGCCTTCACCTCGTCGCGAAGTTCGGCCAGCCGGCGGTTGCACTCGACGAGTTCCTGCCCGATGTCCTTGTCCGCGCTCAATTTAATCAAGTCGCCCACGGCTTCACGCAAACGCTGAATCGGCAGCGTGAGGTTGTCCTTCACCAGTTCCGCGCGGCGGATGCGAAGTTCCGTCCATGCGCGGCGGCGTTCGCTGGTTTCACCGCCACCGAATCTGTTTTTGCCGGCGGATTTCTGAACTTCCTCGCACGCGGCCTCGACGTTTTCGAAAAACTTGTCGGCTTCGCTCAAAATATCAGCCACGAGTTTCACCGCGGCGCCCTTGTGCAACGTGGCGAGCAGGCCCTTTTCCGTGCGCGGATTCCAGAGCCGGTTCAGCGCGTAACGCACCTGCCCGCTCGACACGCTCAGGCCGATGTGCCGCGACGCCACACGTTCCATCTGGTGCGCCTCGTCGAAAATCACAAAGTCGTTTTTGAATAAAATGCCGCCCTCGATGTCCTCGTCCACGCCGCCGAGCAGCGTGAAAAACAGCGTATGGTTCAACACCAGCACGTCCGATGACAGAATCCGGTTGCGCGCGCGCTGGAAGAAACAAACGCCGTGGTCCTTGGCAAAATCGGATGGAAAGCCGCAAACCTTGGGCGAGCACAAACCGCGCTCGGAACAGACCTGCGCCCACACTTTCAGGTCCGGCTCGATGTCGAAATCCGACAGGCTGCCGTTCTTGGTTTCCTTCGACCATTCGTAAATGCGCTGGAGTTCCTCGGCCTCGGACGACGTGAACAAATTGCCGGACTGCTGCATCGCCTTTTGGAGCCGGCGCGTGCAGAGATAATTCGCGCGGCCCTTGAGCATCGTGAAATTAAATTTCAGTGGTTCAGGCAACGAAGCCAGCACGACCGCGAGCATCGGCAAATCCTTTTCTGTGAGTTGCTCCTGCAAATTGATGGTGTGCGTCGAGACGATGGCCTTCTTTTTCTGCGCCACCGCGAACAAAATCGCCGGAATCAGATAGGCCAGCGATTTGCCGACGCCCGTGCCGGCCTCGACCGCGAGGTGTTCGCGGTTTTGCAGCGCGCGCGCCACGGCCACGGCCATCTCCTGCTGCTGGGGGCGATACTCGAAATTCTTCGCGCGCGACAGCAGTCCCGTCGGCGAAAAGATCGCCTCGACCTGCCTTACCAGGTCAATGCCTGCTCCAGCGGACTGGGGTTCAACGACCGAAATCATTTTGTCAAAGCGGCCGGCTGCTTAAAACCACCTTCAAACCCGTGGATTTTCCGGGCGGAAGCGAAATTTTGTTTTGCCCCACATTGCCGGATTCGACACAGACCATTTGCCGGTGTTCCGCCGGGTCGAAGCCGTCCGGCAATTTTGGGGTCGTCCACGGATTCCAGACAACGGTGGAATGGGAATTGAATTTCCCCACGCGGATTGTCCGCCGAAATTTTTTGTCGTGGATTTCCACCGTGCCGGTCGCGTCGGGGTAGACGCGGTTTGTCTCCTTCGTAATGCGCAGCACAGAATCGTTTTCCACCTTGCGTGTGCCGCCGGCACCGGCAGCGAAGTCATCAAACAGTGCGCCTTTCAGGCCGGCGATGGCAACCTCGCGGATGTCGCCGACGGCGAAATAGGTGTGCAGGCAACTCTCGAAGTCAAAATTCCGGTCTGCCGATTCATTGGTGGCAATCAGTTCCATCGCCAGTTGGTCGGTGACGGCGACAACAAATTCCGCGCGATACGCCGGCCAGGCGGCATTGGCGGTCGTTGACGGCAGCCGGAAGCGGATCGTTACACCGCCGTCGGGCGTGGCGGCGGTTTCAATCAAGTCCCATTCCGTGATCCGCGCAAATCCGTGTATCACGTCACCTTCGCGCCGGCCGAACCACGGAAAACAAACCGGCACGCCGCCGCAGATCGCCTTGCCCGCGGCAAAATGGCTGAGACGGCTCATGAACAGCAGCGGCGGTTCGCCATTTTTCTGGAAACCGGCGATGTGCGCGCCGTGCAGATAAATTCCCGCGGTGCTTCGGCCGGTTGTGATGTTGATTTTGGGCAGGCCGCCGCTGCCGTTGGCGAACGTGACACGGCCGGGGATTTCAAATTTGCGAAGCCGCCCGGGAAGGAAGGTGATTCCCATAAAACGCGGAATGTTTTAGCACAGGCGACTGGAAGGCACAGGTTTTTTGTCATCCCCCGAAGCGCCGGCCTCCGGCCCGGCGGCAGGCTGCGCCCGATTACCGTAAAAAATGAGCGCACCCCGGCTGGAACGCGCTCAAACCGGCCGTTGCCCGGCAACGCAATTACGGCGTCATTGGCTGCCCTGCGGTGTTTCCGTTGCCTGCGGTGTTCCCACCAGCGCAATCCGGTTCGCCACATTGACCCCGTTGATTTCGTCATAGCTGAAAACCAGTTTGTCATTCGGCTTCAGGTCGGCCAGTCGTCCGTTGATTCTGCCGTTGATCACAATGGCGCAATTGTCGCCCAGGTTGAATTTCTTCGTGTCGTACAGCGACTTGGCCTTGACCGTTTTCGTATCGAGATCAATCGCCGTCAGCGAGCCGGTGTACGTCTCGCTGGTCTGGGTAATTTTCCGCGCGGTCGGCTTGTCGTCCGGTGTTTCATAAGTCACCGTGACGTAATTGCCGGGTTGAATGTCCGCCAGCGAGCCCGACTTGTCACCGCGGAGCACCACCTTGCAGTCGCCCGCGATTGGGAACGTTTTGTCCCTGCCGCGCCCGTGCAATGTTATTGTGCGTTGGACCGGTTCACAGGCCTTCACCGTGCCCTCGTAACACATCGGTTCCTGCGTGACGCGGTCGGCCACGAGCACGTCGTGCGCCTCTTGATAAACGACCTCGACCCGCTGGCCCGGATGCAAATCGCCGATCGCGCCCGCGCCTTTGTCCACAAAAGTGTAGGCGCAGTTATCGCCGAGGTTGAATGTCTTGCTCGTAAAAAATCCTTCCAGGCCAAGCGTGTGTTCCTTCGCGTCAACGGACACGACCGTGCCGGTGTAGGATTTGTGCGGGATTGCGTTCGTTGCCGTGTCATCCGCCGACGATGTGAGTGCGCCCGCCATCGTCAGGACCAATACATAAACCGCCGTCCAGGTGTGTAATGCTTTTGTTTTCATAATAATCATTGGAGAAACCTAACCGAGATCGCGTTCAACCTCCACAACAAATCCTGCGCGCCAAACCTATCCATCTGCAGGGGCGGAGCCGGTTGCTTGAGCGGGTCGCGCTCCTGCGGACGTGTCCCTAAGCTGGTGACTGCAGGAGTGGATTTGTCCCCGGAAAGAGCGCCGACGAAAAATGGCGACGAGCCTTGCAAAAATTCCTTCCGTAAATTTGTCAGTACCCGCCCGGCGGTGATGGTGGTGCCGGCTGGTTCGTATTGGTCACTACCGGTGAATTGGTGGCTTGAGTCGCTGCCGCTTCCGCGGCCTTTTTGGCAGCTTCTGCCTCAATTTTGGCCTGCGCGGCGGCAGCTTCCTCGGCCGCCTCTTCTTGGGCCCGTTTTTCCCTGTAAGCCTTCTCATCCGCAATCATCCGCTCCCGCAGTTGCGCCATCGCCTGTTTCTGCTCCAAATCAAATTTGGCGGCCTTCTCGGGATCGTATCCATAACGCCGCTGCCAATCATCAGGAAATAGATTGAACGGGACTTTTTCCATCCCCAGCCCGCCACCGTCGGGAACGTAGCTGATCGTTAATCCCGCCGGATCCACCCTTTCAATGCGGAACTCATGATAAACCGTCCCCAATTTCGTTACCAGCGCGTCCGATGAAATTTCGTTCGTCTCCTCCGCTGGAGACACCGGCTGATTGGTTTGGGCCAGGGCTTGTCCCATCAGACCCACCGATAAACCAATGATGAAAATGATTGTTTTCATGTTTCGTTTCATGTTGACCGAATTGGAAAGAGAATCCCGTGCCACTGGCACGTCCGGGCTGCCGGTTTGTTCCAATTCAACACCCAAATCTTTTAACAGCATGCTTTTCGCCCAACCAGCCTTTTTCTTCAGTGCCCGAACAAATCCATCTGCGGCGGCGGGGCGAGTTGCCTGAGCTTGTCCCGATCCTGCTGCCGGTGCGGACTCTGGCGCACAGTGCCTTCAGGCGTAAGCTCGGACTCTTCGAGGTTGCCGAGAATCACCTTTGCGCGTTCCAACACCTCCTGCGGCACGCCCGCCAGCCGCGCGACGTGGATGCCGTAGCTCTTGTCCGTGCCACCTTCGACGATTTTGCGCAGGAAGACAATCTGGTCGCGCCATTCGCGCACGGCCACGTTGAAATTTTTCAATCGTGGCAGGCGTTGCGCCAGCTCGGTCAGCTCGTGGTAATGGGTGGCGAAGAGCGTCTTCGCGCCGACCTGGTTGTGCAGGTGCTCGACGATGCTCCACGCGAGGCTCAGGCCGTCGAATGTGCTCGTGCCGCGCCCGATTTCGTCGAGCACGATGAGGCTGCGCGGCGTGGCGTTGTTGAGGATGTTCGCGGTCTCGGTCATTTCGACCATGAAGGTTGACTGCCCGCGCGTAAGATCGTCG